>Ga0209344_10000161_pt1 | contig 139333 bp, 155 predicted proteins | sample Cruoilmetagenom6_FD_187293 | JGI IMG/M metagenome (GOLD analysis project Ga0209344, IMG submission 187293) | Oil polluted marine microbial communities from Coal Oil Point, Santa Barbara, California, USA - Santa Barbara Oil Seep Sample 6 (SPAdes)... | ecosystem: Environmental > Aquatic >... | reverse complement strand
GTGTAATAAACTACTAAAACAGGCCTTTGCACTAGCTAAATCAGGATTAATATATGATGGAAATTATAAAAGTACTTTAGTGAAAAATTAATACATTTTTACTTGTTTTTTACCACAGTACTTTGTTGTAATTAGTTTTTTTTCAGTTTAAAACTATCCATTATTCTAAGTGATTCGATATGATTGTTTTCATAAGTGTCGTAAAGAGTTACAAAAGTCAAAGTGTAAATTTGTTTGTCTATCAAATAAGTGTAAATGATGGTTTTAAACTTATAACCGCTTGATTTTCCTTCTGCGACTAATTGGTGTGACTTTAGTCCGTTTTTATTTTTAAGTTCACTAAAGGTGATTTTAGGGTCAGTCAGCATTCCGCTAATTTGTTTTTCCACTAAACCTTTGTACTTTTCAATAGTTATAGTTGAATCATTCAGATTCTGTACGATTAAATTTATGTTCTCTGTAAAAACGTCCGAACTCTCCGAGTTTTTAGGATAAAGAAAAATTTTAGTTCCATTTTCGCCAGAGTCGTTTGAAATCCAATTTTCAGGATATTCAATTGAATAATTATCCTTCTCATATTTAATGCTTTCTTTTGGTTCCTGCGCAACGATTATTAAAGGAAATAATATTAAAATTAGTAGTAGGTTTTTCATTTTTCAAATTAATTACAACTTGTTATATCATAACTTTTATCGCTCATATCCCACAAATTAAGAGGGTAATAGCAAGTGTTTTAAATAGTTAATGTCATGTGTCACGAAGTTAATTATATTTATAATAAAAACGATACGTAAAGTTACGTACGCTTCATTAAAAGCCAAGATAAAACCTTCTATTCTAAATTACTTACGGTAAACCGTAATAGCCAATTCATAATAACTAAAACCCTATACAGATCAAACCCGCTTTGATTATGCAAGGTGGTATTTATAGCTTCAATGCTATAGTTTTGGCCTGCTATAAATGAGGTTAGGTGTTTAATTACAGGACGTCCTTTTTTTTATTTTATGTCTTTAAGCTTGTGGTCGGTTCATCTAGAAAAATTACTGGTAGGGTGGTAGTCTTGTATTAATATTATTTATAGAAAACTTACTTACTGCAAATCCTATTGTCAAGTCAACCTGGTTATGTAGTGCTTACAGCGTCGTTGTAGCACGGTTATATGGTGTTTTATCCCAGTAAAGATAAGGTTGATGTGTGTTTGTAAAAGCTTGTAGTCATATTGTAATTAGATACACATACAAGGACGTGTATATATGATGGTTTAAACATTTTTGCTAAATTGGCTTATACAAAAATCTTACAGTAGTTGATTTTTTAATCCCTTACTGTTTATATACTTTACGTTGGCATTAATTTGAGTAAAAACACAATCAATTCAAAAAAATGAAATATACATTTAGGATTTCAATATTATTAGCATTTATTTTTATGATAATTGGGTGTCAAAGTCATAAGAATATTGAAAACCAATTTTCCTCAATAAATGATACAATAATCATAAATACAAAAAAAATAAAAGGTAGTGGACTTTATCAATTAGGAGCTAGCAGTATAAAATTACTTGACACATCGGAAACCTTTTCAAATTCTGTCAAATACCCAAAAAACATCAACGAATTAAAACGATACCAACTAAAAACAGATTTCAACGAAACGAAAAACTATAATGTGGAATTATTGAAAGGAATTAAAGATGGTAAACCAATTTTTATTGTCGATGAAAATAATAACAAAGATTTTACCGATGATTCCATTAGAGAATACAAAACCATAGATTGGAGCAAATCTGCTGTCTTAATTAAATGCAAATATTTAATTAACAACGATATAAAAACAGTTCAAGATTCTTCTTGGCTAAACATTGGAGATTCAAATGGTAATTTAATACTTGGAAAAAGAGAATATTTAACAAGTAAATTTAAAATTGACAACGAAGATTATGAAATTGGAATTGTTGAACCTAAAAATCCTTTAAGTTTCACCTACGGCTTCCAAACAGAAATTTCGATATTATCAAAATCAGGAATAAAAAAAGATTCAATATCTGAAAGCGATTTAATAACATTCGGAGAAGCTTTGAGTTTGAATGGTAATTATTATCGTTTTGAAAAAATTTCAAACAATGGAGATGTTATAACCTTAATCAAGGATAAGAACTTTGAATCCAAAATTGGAACTCAAAAAGGTATGATTGCCCCAAGTTTTGAAGTTATTACCATGTCTGGTGATACTTTAACAAATTCAGACCTACAAGATAAACTTACAGTTATTGCTAATTCATGTGGTTGTGGTGGAGACAAAGAATCAACTGAAGCTTTTTTTGAGATGGAAAGAACTTTTGGAAATCAAATAACTATTCTGCACGTCGATTCGGATATAAAAATGTCGGATATAGGAATACATATAGATTCTCAAGAAAAATTTAATAAAGGTTTTTACGATAATTATAGAAAAGAATACTGTTCCAGACTTTGTTATGTTATTGGAAAGGATAACAGAATCTTGGAAAAATTCGGTATTAATGAATGGAAAACAATTTTACCAATAATAATAATAAACTAATGCTAACACCGTATAAAATTAATGGCAAGTATCTGTTTACTAAATCAGGTGCTTAAACACGCCACTAACCATTCACAAAACCGTTGTAACACATTTGAGCGAAACATAGAACAACCTTAAATCTGATTAAAATCGCAATCTGAATATGAAAAAAATTGAATTAACACGTGAAAGCGTCGCAATGGGAGATGATATTGATGCGCCTCATTTTTTGGAAATTGAAATTGAACAGAATTGGACAATTACTGAAATCTTAAATTATATTTCCGAGATTAATTATCTACCAAAAATAAGTTGTGGAAGAGCTACTTGGAGTGTTGCCATTAAGGAACCAATAGCTGTTCTGACACAAGAGAATCCAAAAGAGCAATTACTGATTTGCCTTCCTGATTATCCTTATCACGGAATGAGAGGTTTTGTTGAGTTCGACCATATCCACTTCAACTATCACGCACAGGAAAAAGCAAGTGAAGTATTTGAGATTTTATCAAGATTTAAAATAAAATAAAAACGTGGTATCAGCTTAATTCAATTTTAACCTGTAGCCATATTTCAGGACAAGACATAAATTTAATTTCTTAAAATTGAAAGTCCTGTATCAAAATTAATTAATACAGGAACTCAACACTAGTTTGGAAATTATTAATAAGGGAGAAATTAATTAATCACCAAAAAAGGATTTAATGCTTCAAATATAATAGACGAACTGAGTTGATAAGCTAAAATTTATGTTGACAAAAGTGTTGACATTTATAAACTAGACATCATGTATTATACCAAAATAGATTTTTAGTTTAACGTATTAATTTCGAAATTAAAAGTAAATTTTAAGGGTTGAAACGTTTAACATTGTGCATCAAAAATGATAATTCTCTAAATTTTAAGAAAAAGGATACCCACTTCAAATACAGTGAAATAGGTGCTAAATATTTAAGTTTAGTGAAAATTGAATAAGCTTTATCGCAAATTACCTTTACTACCATAAAAATAATTTCAGGGACCAAATAAGCTTGGTGATTTTAATTACAAAGGCATGTGAAATATAAAAACATTCTTAGAGAAATTCTTGCCATGAGTGGGAGTTGCAATTTATAGTTGAAACCACTTCTTTATATTTACATCAGATTTTAAATAGAACTATTAGTTATTTAGAATGTGCGTCTATTCTAATTTTTAGAACATATTTTTTATAATCGATAGTACAAGCTAATTAAAAAAATAAGACTAACAACTAAGGATGAGTTATTTGGTAGTCTAAGATATCAGAATTTTTATAGAATTTAAAAGTTTGATGATGTATATCCACTCTTATACTTCGATTAATGATTTTCTAGAGTCAATTCCAGTCAATCATAGGACTAAAAATCCTATGTTTTATTGTATGCGTTTGGAAGAACATAAAGATGAAATTTACAAAGCTCCATTTAGAAGAGATTTCTTTTTTATAGGTTTAATTACATCTAATGGAAAAACCAACGTTATTTATAACAATCAAGATGACCATATAAAGGAGTCTTTTCTCACTTTTCAATGTCCAAACTTGATTTATAGTTTTTACAAGGAAAAAAATACGGAAGGTTATCTTATTTATTTTAAACAGGAATACTTTAATTTTTTAAAATTTGATTTTTTTAATGAATTCCCATTTTTCAACATTCTAAACATCAACTTATTTCAACTCGAAAATAAAACATACCAAGAATTATTACCAGCATTTGAAGAGGTGTTTAAATCTTACGAAAATAGAGATGTCTTTTCCAAAATTACAACACATAAATTTCTTGCTTTACTCTATAATCTAAAAGAATTTACTAAGATTCAAAATGAATTACAACCATTAATAAGTTCTAATCATTCCATTACAAATCAATATTTAAAATTGGTGAATGTTCATTACCTCGAAAAACGAACGGTTAAAGAATATGCTTCCTTATTGAATATAAGTGCTAGTCATTTATCTAAAACCGTTAAAGTTGAGACTAATAAAAAAGCACTTTCGCATATTAATGGCAGGCTTTTAAAGGAAGCCAAATCACTGATTCAATTTACTAGTTTAAGCATAGCTGAAATAGCGCATCAATTAGGCTTTTCTGACGCTTCTAATTTTGGAAACTTCTTCCGTAAGCATACTTCAACCAGTCCACTTACATTCAGAAAAAACTACACAACCCGATAAACACCATTTATTCCCGCTTTTGCACCATTTTATAAAATAAGGTTCATCTAATTTTGTAATGAAATTATATTGATAATTTGTGTAGCCAAATAACTTCATTTATATTTGTAGTCAAATAACTTCATAATGAAATTAAGACGAGATATTTTTCAAGCCATTTCCGATCCAACAAGACGGGCAATATTGGTATTGCTCACATCACAGTCAATGACAGCTGGTGCAATTGCAGAGAACTTTGCTGCTGCTAGACCTACCATTTCTAAACACATCCAAATTTTAAATGAATGCGAACTTGTTGAAGCAAATCAAAAAGGGCGTGAAATCCATTATCAACTAAAAATTGATAAAATGAAAGAAATCGATCAATGGTTAGAGCAATTTAGAGCTATTTGGGAAAATCGCTTCAATAATTTAGACAACGTATTAAATCAATTAAAAAACGAACAATAATGAACAAAGCCATTTTATTCAACTTTACGGTTGACAAAGACAACAAGCAAATAAACGTAGAAAGATCGTTCAACGCCTCCAAAGATTTAGTTTGGGAAGCTTGGACAACACCTGAAATTCTAGACCAATGGTGGGCTCCAAAACCCTATAGAGCAGTTACCAAATCTATGAATTTTAAAGAGGGAGGTCAATGGCACTATTACATGGCTGGACCACAAGGAGAGCAGCATTGGTGTTTGTTTGATTTTGAAAGAATAGTTCCCCTAACTAGCTTTTCTGGTTTGGATGCTTTCTGTGACGAAAATGCCGTGATTAGCGACACTAAACCAAGAGTTCAATGGCACAATGAGTTTATCGACAAAGGTGATACCGCTTTGGTGCAAATCAACATTCAATTTGACCAATTGGAAGATTTGGAGGCGATTATCAGCATGGGATTTAAAGAAGGCTTTACGGCTGGACTTGAAAATCTAGACCAATACATTGAATCACAATTCAAATTACGTAAAGAAAATAAACCGAATAATAAAGCACGGGTATCAAGCTATCTAAACTTTCCAGGCAATACAGAAGAAGCCTTTTGCTTTTACAAACAAGTTTTTAAATCAGATTTTATCAATGGAATTAAACGCTTTAGTGAAGTCCCAGCTGACCATAATCATCCTCCGATGGACGAATCGGTTAAAGAAATGGTGTTGCATGTAGAGCTTCCTATTCTTGGAGGGCATATCTTAATGGGAACAGATGCCCCTAAAGAATTTGGAATGACTGTGAACTCTGGAAACAATATGCACATCAACCTAGAACCTGAATCTCGTGAAGAGGCAAAACGTCTTTTTGATGCACTATCAGAAGATGGGCAAATAGAAATGCCTATTGAAGATACGTTTTGGGGGGCGTATTATGGGAGTTGTACAGATAAGTTTGGAATCAATTGGATGATTAATTATCAAAAGAAATAAGGACTATGAAAAAAAATAAAATTATTTATTGGATTGCGACTGTAATTATAGCTCTGTTTGAAGGCGTAATGCCTGCTCTAACTTCGCAAACAGAGTTAGCGAAAGAAGGAATTAAACATCTAGGATACCCTGAATATTTTGGAGTTGCCTTAGTCACGTTTAAAATTTTAGGTGTTTTAGTGCTTATCATTCCTAAAACACCCAAGCGATTAAAAGAATGGGCGTATGCTGGTTTTACGTTTAATTTTTTATTTGCAACTATAAGTCATCTTGCTGTTGATGGTTTAAATATACAATCATTTTTCCCTTTGGTTATACTTGCCATTTTAATGGTTTCTTACAGTTACTTTTATAAACTAAATTCAAAAAAAATAGCTAATGTCATTTAAAACATACATCAAAAACATTGAAGAAAAAACAGGTAAAACCGCTCAAGATTTTCAAAATATTGCCGAACAAAAAGGGTTTATAAACAACGGAGAGTTAGCTGTTAAAGCTACTGAAATAACCAATTGGTTGAAAGAAGAGTTTGGGTTAGGTCATGGTCACGCCATGGCTATGTACGCTTACATAAAAGGGAAAAGAGAATAAAACCATCTTTAAAATTATAATTAAATGAACAAATTGACTATTTCCAAAATAGGTGCCATTGGATTTATTATCCTATTAACTCTATTACATTTCATAAATACTTCTGTAAATCCAATATGGCAGCCCATTAGCGAATATGCTTTAGGAAATATAGGTTGGTTAATGAAAGTTGCATTTTTTTCACTTGGAATAAGTTTTCTGTTTTTAGGGATATACCTATGTGAAAAATTACCAAATAGGGGGTCAAAAGTTGGAGGTGTACTATTAATTATAGCATCCCTTGGTAATTTCTTAGCAGGTATTTTTAATACCGATCCAGTAAGCACTATACCCGATCAGGTGACTATAAGCGGTCAAATTCATAATGCTGCAGCAGGGGTATTAGGGTTGATGATTTTAGCTACGGTGTTTATTACTTTTCAATTCAGAATACAGGAACAGCTTAAACCTTATAAAAAAAACATAATTCTGTTAACCATAATACTGTGGGTTTTAGAGTTTATTTTAATAGCTGCTATGGGGGTTTATTTAAGTGAAACCAATGGCATGATTACACCTGAAACTCCAATTGGTTGGCCAGGTAGAATCGTTATCGTGTTTTGTGCTATTTGGGTTTGGGCTTGTGCTCATTATCTACAAAAATCTAATTTCGAAAATCAGCCTCTATGAAAACTATCAATCAATTCATAAAAGATAAAATCAAGGAAGAACATCAACCTATTTTTACAAAATTTCGGAGCTTGATTCATACAAAATTTCCAACGCTAAAAGAAGAAATGCGTGGTGGAACTGAAAAATATTATGGTGTTCCCGTGTATAGACATCATAGAATTATCATCTCCGTGAGTCCTACGCTAAAAGGAATAACATTTTCATTTACCGATGGTAAACGGTTTAAAGATAAGTATAACCTTCTGGAAGGTGTAGGTAAGAAATCTTTAAATTTAAGAATAAGTGACCCTAAAGATTATAAAGATGACATACTTGAGTATTACATTCTACAAGCTATCGAATTGGATGAAAAATAATTCATATTTTTAAACAAAACAAAGAACAATGTCAAATTCCTTTTTCGAGAAAATATACAATCATCCTAACATTAAAAAAGAAGACTATAAAACAATTATAGGAGCACATACTAAAGTTGAGTTTCGTAAAAATGACACCATCCTTAAAGAAGGTAAAATAAGTAATGAATATTATTTGATTAAAAAAGGCTTGTTTCGATCCTATGTTATCGATTATAAAGGGCATGAAATTACTACTGATTTTTTTGGACCCAACGATATTTTAATAGAAGTAGCGTCATTGTTTCTACGTGTGCCTTCAAAAGAATACATTCAAGCTTTAACGGATTGTGAAGTTCATAAAATTGATTTTAATAATTTTCAAAACCTGTATAGCACAATAGTTGGTTTTACAGAATGGGGGCGCAGCTGGATGTCTCATCAACTTTTTATGGCAAAACACCGTGCCGTTACTATGCACACACAAAGCGCATCTCAACGGTATTTAAGTTTGGTACAAGAAAAGCCTCAAATTATTAAGGAAGTACCACTAAAATACATTGCTACTTACTTAGGCATTACCGATACGTCTCTAAGTAGGATAAGAAAAGAAGTGACTCTTCAAACAGATAACTTGCCATAGGACAAGATTTTATTGCTTTGCTTTTTTCACTTTTGTAATCATAACAATTTAAAAATCAAAAGATGAAAAAATTTAATCCTGTGGTATGGTTCGAAATCTATGTAAACGATCTGGATAGAGCTACCACGTTTTACGAAAAAGTACTTCAAGTGACTTTGGAAGATATGAGTGATTCAACAAATAATTCTGTTCAAATGAAATGTTTTCCAAACGATATGGAAAATTATGGTGCAGCTGGTGCTTTGGTTAAAATGAAAGCAATAAAACCTTCTACTAACGGAAATCTCGTTTATTTTGGTTGTGAGGATTGTAAAGTATTAGAAAATAGAGCTGTTGAAAATGGAGCTAAAATTATTCAAACAAAAATGGGAATTGGAGAACACGGCTTTATTTCCATTATCAAAGATACAGAAGGGAATTCTATAGGTTTTCATTCGATGAATTAAATTGATGATTATGGAAAGCATAGAACATATCAATTATATCAAATCACCCATCGAGGTTGTTTATAATACCTTAACTACTGAAAAAGGATTAGGAAACGTTTGGACAAAAAAGCTTAAAGTGAAACCTGAAGTTGGTTTTATCAATGAATTTGATTTTGATGAAGGCTATATCACAAAATTTAAGATTCTTGAACTTGTAGAAAACAGTAAAATCGTTTGGGAATGCATCGCTTCAGATGAAGAATGGGTGGGTACAAAAGTGTCTTTTGAGTTATCTCAAAAAGATAATAAAACAACTATTATTCTTAAACACTTTGATTGGCGAGAAAGAACTGACTTTTATCGTTGGTGCAACTACAATTGGGCGATGTTTCTATATCGATTGAAAAGTTATTGCGAAAACTAAATCAATTTTTAATGATAAGTCTATGAAACAACAAATCACCACTTTTCTAACATTTCAAAAAAACAACGCTGAAAAAGCCATGAATTTTTATATAGAACTGTTCGATAGTTCAAAAGTGATTGATATTCAACGATACGGAAAAGAGGGACCTGGTAAAGAAGGAACAGTTATAAAAGCCATTTTTGAACTGAATGGTAAACAGTTTATTTGTAGCGACAGTTTTATTCAACACGAATGGGGTTTTACACCAGCGGTATCTAACTGGGTGGAATGTGACACCCAAGAAGAAATTGAACATCTCTATGCAAAACTTTCAGAAAATGGAGAGGTAAAAATGCCTTTAGATAATTATGGGTTTAGCAAACAATTTGCATTTGTAGAGGATAGATTCGGGGTTTCTTGGCAATTGAATTTGGGATAAAAAACCGTGCATAAAACGGATGTGTCTTTATCTGTTTTAACCCTAGAATCAAAAATATATAATTATGAAAACAAAACAAATTTGGGCAAACCTAGGTGTAGAAAACATAGAGCGTACAAAAACGTTTTATCAATCATTGGGCTTTCAGTTAAATGGAAGCCCATCAGATGATTTGGTCAGCTTCTTTTTTGGCCCTGATAATTTTGTGATTCACTTCTTCAAAAAAGAAAAGCTGGAATCGAGTTTGGAAGGTAAATCTGCTGATTTAAAAAACGGCAATGAAGTGATGTTTTCTATAGGAGCAGAAAGCAAAGAAGAATATAATAACTGGGTAACAGAAATAAACAAGGCAGACGGTGGAATTTTATTCGACTCTAACAAGGATAGAAAAGCTTTTTATGATGATAATGGCTTTTGTGTTTGTGTTTTTACCGACCCAGACGGGCATAAGTTTAACCTATTGTATAATGAGAATATGTAAGTTTAAAAACGATAAAAATGATCAAAATAATAGCTAGTCCCAATTGCGGTAACTCACCCAAAATGGAGTTTTTAAAGCAGTTTAATATTGCTTTTGCAGAAGGTAATGTTGAGTTCTTAACCGAAGGAGTAACTGATGACATAGTATGGAATGTCATCGGGGATAAAAAAAATGAAGGAATAAAAGCGTTTACGGAAGAATTAGAAAAAATGCAGTCTGTAAAAGCATCTGAATTGAGAATTGACCAAATCCTATCTCATGGTAAAGAAGGAGCTGCCAATGGAATAATGATAATGAAAAACGGCACACAATATGCGTTTTCAGATTTTTATGTCTTTCAAAGTGCAAAGGGCGAAAAAATAAAAACAATAACGTCATACTGCATTAAATTATAAAGATGAAAACCATTTTTGATACAAATACAAGAGCCCAGTTAATCAGTCGAATTGAAAAACTTAACAAAGAAAATAAAGGGCAATGGGGTAAAATGAATGTTTACCAAATGCTAAAACACAATACGTATTGGAATGGATGGATACTTGGGACAGAAGATCATATTTACAAGCAAGCATTTATGGGTAAAATATTCGGCAAAATAGCGATGAAAAGAATGATAAAAGATAATAAACCCTTTGATAAAAACATTCCTACTTCAGACCAATTTAAACCACAAGCCAAAGTTGGCGATTTAGAATCGGAAAAATTGAAATGGATGGAATTGCTAGGTAACTATGAAAATTATAGTAACTCAAATTTTATTCACGATTTCTTTGGTAAAATGACCAAAAAGCAAATAGGAATATTAGTTTACAAACATACAGACCATCATTTAAGGCAATTTGGAGTTTGACCTTAATCAGAATTTTAAAAAACACAAAAATCAAAGTCACGCAACAAAAAAAAAGTCATCATGCGAAGAATAGTTCCTAATATTTATTCAAACAACATAGAGAAAAGTAAGCAGTTCTATACTGAGTTTTTAGGAATGGACTTAGCGATGGATTTGGGTTGGGTCTTGACTTTTGTATCAAAAGAGAACACAACTGCACAAATTTCAATTTTCAGCAATAACGAAAACAAACCTTTAGATAACTCGGCAATATTTTTATCAATGGAAGTTTCGGATATTGACTACTGGCTTGAACGTGCCAAAAAGCATAAAATTCAAATCGTATATCCAATAACCAATGAAAGCTGGGGTGTAAGACGGTTTTTTATAAAAGACCCCAATGGAGCTACAATCAATTTATTGTCACATTGTGATTAGTTTTTTTAATAATCAAAAAAAGGCTGTCAAAGGGGTGTCACAAGTCCTAGTTTTCTTTGTGGTATGAAATTATAATAGTTATAAAATGATAGAAGTATATAAAACTAATATCTTAAAAAAGAAACAGGCAAAGGAAATAAAGAAACAAATAAAAAATAAGTTTCCTAATTACTGTGTTGATTTTGATCTTGAGGATTGTGATCATATTTTAAGAATCGAAACTTTTAACGAAACATTAGATAATGATGCTATTATAAATAGCGTTCAAAAACAGGATTTTGATATTGAAATTCTAACGGATGAAATTGTTACATTAAGCGTTTAAAATACGATTGTAATGGCATATACAAATAATATTTCAAGACTTTCCCGCTTAACAGCTATTCATTTAAAATTACAATCCAATTTATACGTATCTGTAGCACAGTTATCTAAAGAGTTTAATATTAGCAAACGAACTATTTATAGAGATTTATTGGCTTTAGAACAAGCCAATGTTCCTATTGTGGCTGTAGAGGGAAAAGGGTATACGTTAATGGATGGATACAAGATTCCTCCTGTAATGTTTACCGAAACGGAAGCAAATGCACTCATTTTTGCCCAAAAGATGATGGCAAAAACCAAAGATGAATCTCTGATAAATGAATTTAATAATGCCATAGATAAAGTAAAAGCAGTACTACGAAGTGAAGAAAAATCAAAAGCCGATTTTTTAGCCAATAGAACCTTTATAGGAAAGAATTGGCAAAATGAAAAAACAAGTAATTTCCTTTCTGTAGTGCAACGTGGGTTAACAAATTTTAATGTATTAAAAATAACCTATAAAAAGGAAACGGACTTAGAACCCATTCCACGAGACATAGAACCTTTTGCTATTTACCATAGTTTTTCAGAAGATTGGATTGTAGTAGCTTGGTGTAGATTGAGAAATGAGTTTAGAAATTTTAGAATAGATAGAATTAAAACCATTATTAGTTTACCCGAAAAATTTACTCCACACCAAATGACAATGGAGGAGTATGGTGAAATTCAACGGAAAAAATATATAGATGGAAAAGGTTTATATAATAAAAATAAATAAAATGATAATTGTAAAAGTAACTTACACCGTAAAACCTGAATTCGTTCAGAAAAACCAAGAGAACATTAATTTGTTTATGATTGATTTTAAAAAATTGAATACAAACGACTTTCAATATGTATCCTATTTGTGTGGAGACGGAAAAACCTTTGTCCATCTATCACATTATAAAAATGAAGAAATTCAAAAACATCTGCTTCAGATTCCCTCATTTCTTTCTTTCCAAAAACATCGAGATGAAAGCGGTTTGGAAGGTTTACCGCAAATTGAAGTTATGCAGCTAGTTGCTTCTTCACAAGATGTATTTAAACGTTAAATCAAAACGTTTAGGATGCTATTGATAATTGTATAAACCGAAAATAAATGAATAGCCAAAATTAATTTATAAAAAACGCCATCAACCATAAATGTATTATTGATTTGTAAATATACAATGATTGACACAAAAGGTATACTCGAAAATGTAACACAACACAACAAGTTGACCATTAGAGTTAGCTCTAATAAGAGTGTTCAATTACCAAGAGAAGTTAATAAGATGCTGCCACTTTGTTAGCTAATAATCAAATTCGTAAAAACTAACTTGATGAAGAGTTTAGTAACATCAATGTCAACACTGATGTATACGTAGATTTTACGTGGTAAGTAATAAATATTACTATAATTGTTGGAAACAAAACTATATATTATGTCTTATAAATTACTTTGCTTTCTTCTATGCGTTATTAGTTATTTTTCAAATGCACAAGAATTTCAGACTGAAAATTATCTCGGAATGGAAACGTCCAAGACAGAAGGTATTCTTTCAAAGGTATCAAATGTAAACAATTCAAAACGTTCTAATTTGAACAGGAATACTGTGTTGTCCGATTCTGATTATGAATACTTTTCTAATACCAATAACGGGGTCAATATCCCATTTGCAAGCATTGGCGATGCCTCAAACGTGTATATTACGGGTACAAGTTCTAACCCAAATAACCCTAAAGGAGATTTTGTTACAATTAAAGTAGGCGAAAATGGAAATGTCCTTTGGGAAGCAAAGGAAGAAACGGATTTATATAGTGTCGAATTTGGAACGGTAATTACATTAGATGCATTAGGAAACCCAATTGTGAGTGGTGTAACTTGGAATGGGGACAATATGGATATTAAAACCATAAAATATAATGCTTCTAACGGCAACATAATCTGGCAACATACGTTTAACGGAGTGGCTAACGGATTAGATACCCCAACTGCAATAAGTTTAGATAATGCACAAAATATAGTTGTGACAGGAGTGAGTTATGCCGGTCAAGGCATGAGTTTTTTAACTTTAAAATATAATAACGATGGTGACTTATTATGGACAGCAGCAGATGCTAATTATACACCCAATACATGGAATGAGCCACTAGATATTGCTATAGACTCTAATAATAACATTCTAATTTCAGGATTTGGTTATGATTCGAACTCAATGCAAGGTTATTATTCAATTAGTTATGATGCTTTGGGTAGTGAAAACTGGCGTCATTTATATATATATAATGAAGAAGATTCACCTACTAACTCTATTGCTCGCGGTAATACTATTGATACAAATGGAAATAGTTATGTTACGGGGACTTTTAATACGCTTAATAATAAAATGGGTACCCTAAAATACGATTTAAATGGTGATCTGATATGGGCAGAAACCTATGAATATGATGGTGATTTAACGGATGCTTATCAAATTCTTGTTAATTCAAATGATGATATATATGTTTCCGGAAGACATTTTGGTGGTTTTTCTGAAGATGGAGTGGTCTTGGTGTCATATGACGAAAGTGGCGTGAATAATTGGGTCTACACAACAAACGCCATTGTAGATCCCCAAGAAATTTATTTTGAGTTTATCTCGGATTCAGAAATTTTCATTTCCTCAATTGGTATGGATCAAACAACTTTTGAACAAAGAATAGATATTTACAAGCTTAATGATACAGGTACTTTAATTGGAGAAACAAATTATATAATCCCATTCTCACCTTTCGGTAATATTGTAGAATTAATTAATATTGATATCTCTATTGATAATGCAAATCTAGTATCAAGATCCTTTTATTCTAATAATGGGGATGTATTTGAATTTAGTAAATTACCTTTAGATGCTAATACTCCAGAATGGTCAGAGATATTTGCAAGTACTTCTACTAAAATAACAATGTTGTCATCTGTTAATGATAGCAACAATAACGTATATGTAGCTGGTCAATACGGCACAATAGTCAATAATGAATATGTTGAAAACTTCCAAATAGTTAAATATAACGATCTGGGCCAAGTTGAATGGCAAAAATCCTATAATCAAGATAATGGAAATCCTAGTAACGGTATTATAATAAATGTTGATGCTTCAGAAAACATTATTGTGTACTTGCTGCCAAATGGCTTCGAAGATCAATCTATTCGATTAAAAAAATATGATCCCCAGGGTAATTTACTATGGGAAACAGAAAAAGAATATTTCAATCCTAATTTATATGAGATGTTTTTTGATGATTCTGATAATATATATTTAGCAGGAACCTCATTACAGGAGCAGACAGATTCAAATTTAATATTTACAATTTCTAAATTTTCTGCATCTGGTAATGAGGAATGGACAACATTTTATGAATCATCAGAGATAAGTGATAACATATATGCTTTAAATTCGGGTAAAGTAGATACAAATGGTAATATATATGTCACAGGTCATTTAGGAGAAGGTGACTGGTTTAATGAAAATATAGACTTGGTTTTAATGAAACTTTCTGGTGAGGGTTCATTGCAATGGCTATCTCCTTTGACTATCGATAACATCAATTCATCTGGAGTAGAAGTTATTTTGAATGATGCCAATGATATCTTTGTTACAGGATATAGTGTTGGTAGTACCCCTTTTAAAGAAGCCATATTACTTAAATTTAATTCTGATGGTTTAAATCAATGGCTTACTTCTTATTCTGAAGTAGACCGATCAATTAACCCTTACACTATAAAGGAATTATCTTCCGGCAGTATTGTAATGTCTGGTTATAGTTTATCTCCTTTAGATGGTGGTAATCGTATTGCTATAGTAAAATTTGATAATGATGGTAATCAAGTGTGGTCCGCAAATTCAGAAGTCAATCGTTTTTATAGAGATATGCATGTAGATGATTTAGATAATATCTACATTCTTAATCAAGCGTATGATACGACGTATCCTAATAGAAATTTTTATTCTCCAAGTGCATTTACAGTCGCAAGTCTTTTTTTAGTAGATGAGTTCGGCAATAGTTCAGAGGATTTTTTTGTGGGACCCGAGTTATCAACATATAACCCAAAAGGCTTGATCCCACTGAATGACGGTCGTTTATTAATTGGTGGTAGTGTATCTCATGAGATGAATGTGTTTGAAGGATTGTATTTTTTTGAAACTCAACATGATGTTTTGAGTAATGAGGAAGTGACAAGTCCGGTTTTTAAAAGCAATTGGTTGGGGCAAAATTACCCCAACCCTGGGAACACTAATACTTCAATTCCTTTTTATTTAACCCATAATAGTAATGTGAACTTTAAAATTGATGATTATCAAGGTCGTAGAATTATAACGATTGACGACCAATTTCACCCAATTGGCAATAATGTTTTGGATGTAAATATTTCAAATCTTCAAGCAGGGGTGTATTTTTATAGCATGGAAACAGATAACTTTAAATCGACAAGAAAAATGATTGTGAAATAAGACTTCACAACTTGGAGCATATTAATATTCAAACATGTTATACAAAAATGGAATTAAAACAATCGTAATAGGGCTATTTGTTCTATTTCCAGTAATCGTTTATTTAATATTAAATAATGATAGAGAAAGTGTCTTTTTTTCGTCTATAAAAGAATATGATACCCAATTTAAACTTCAAGATAAAGATGATTGTCAAAAGTACAATGGTTTCGCCATTGATGCAATTAATGCTTTGGCAGTAAGTGAATGGGAAGTCGGTAATTACGAATTAGCCTTGTCTATTGGGAAGTGTGCTTATACTAGAGCTTTACTTGAAAAAAATAGAATTGAGTTTGCTAATACACTTAATATTCTTGGACTCATTTATTGGCGTTTGGAAAACAATAAAGATGCTATGGAGGCTTATGCAGAATCAGCTAAATTAGCAAACGAATTAAACTTACATAAACTATTAGGATTAACTTATACTAATCAAGCGTTAATACTTAAAGAACAAAGGCAATATACCAAAGCGCTTTTATTTAATAAAAAGGCAATCGATATTTTTGAAAAGAATAAATTTTATAGAGAGCTTGGTATTTCTTATAATAATCATGGTCAAATATATAAGAATCAAGGACAAATAAATGAAGCTGAACAGAATTACTTTAAAGCAATCAACAGCTATAAAAAACAAAAATATAAAGACGGTTTAGCAGCGACCTTTTATAATTTAGCTGACATTTATGCAAAAAAGAAAAATGAGAACGATGCTTTAAAATATGGGTATTTAAGTTTAAAAATTGCTAAAGAGATAAATAGCGATGTTAGAGTAGGTGATGCATATTTCAAAATGTCGGAAATATATGAGCAATTGAATAAATTAGATTCTGCAATTTATTATTTTAAAAAGTTTAATGACTTAAACAATAAGATACTTATCACAAATCAATCTAAAATTTTAGCCAATTCTCAAGCTGAAATGTCTGCTGAAATCAAAGATTTAAAAATTCATAACCTTGAAAAGAATAAAGATCTTACTCAAAATAGAATTATAATTATTAGTATTTCACTGTATTTAGTCTTCTTATTAGGGCTAATATTTATTTTGAGATATACTTCCAAAATAAAATTAAAAAACAAAGAAGTTACTTTAAAATTAAAAGCTTCTAACGAAATACTAAATATAAAAGAACAAGAACTAAAGACTTACATATTAGATTTAACTAAAAAAAATGAAGTTATATCAAACCTCCAAAATGTAATTAAGAACAGTAATTCGAGCATTTCGAAAAAAAATATAGAAATAAAAAAATTATCTGAAAAAAGAATATTAACATCTCAAGATTGGGGCATATTTAAAGAAAAATTCAAAACCATTTACCCTGTTTTTTTTGCTTATATAAATGATAATAAAATTCAATTTACCGAAGGCGAAATTCGTCTAATGGTGTTATTAAAATTAAATATCACTAGTGCTGAAATGGGAGGTATACTAGGAATTTCCCCCCAGAGTGTGAGAGTAAGTAAAATGCGTTTAAAGAAGAAGTTAATCACACACAATTTTGATTCTATAGAAAACTTTTTTTCATTCGTGACTAATGTGAGTGCTTAGTTTGTTGGTAATACCCTTAATCTTATATACAAATTTACAAGATTCTTTTTTAAATAGTTTGATTATTGAATTCCCACAATACCACTAAAGATATCATAACGTTTTATTAAAATGTATCCGAGTGACCTATAATAAAGTGCTTTTTATTTGTGCAACCAAATAACTGCATATATATTTGCAGTCAAATAACTGCGTAATGAAATTAAGACGAGACGTTTTTCAAGCCATAGCCGACCCAACAAGGAGAACTATTATCACATTGGTTGCGGCTAGTGCTATGACACCTAGTGCTATTGCTGAAAACTTTGACTATTCCAGACAAACCATTTCCAAACATATTCAAATTCTTACCGAATGTGAGTTGTTAAAACAGGAACAAAAAGGGCGAGAAATATACTATCAGCTTAACCCTGATGGAATGAAAGAAATCGCTGATTTTATAGAGCCATTTAGGCAATTATGGGATGACCGTTTCAATACCTTAGAAGCTGTTATGAAAGCTAAGATTCACGAAAATAAAAAATAAAGTGAATAAGAAATTAGTAAAAAATAGCAATCAAATACAAAATAAACAATGGAACAGAAAACAAAAATCGATGCTCAAGAAGGTAAGCAAGAGTTAACCATTACGAGAGTTTTTAACCTTCCAGTAGAATTGGTATATAAAGCCTATACCGAAGCAGAATATGTAGCGCAATGGATGGGAACCACCGTACTAAAGCTAGAAAACAAAAATCACGGAAATTATGAGTTCGAAACCTCACACGAAGGAAATGTAATGTTTAAGGCGAATGGAACCATACATAAAGTAGTTCCTAATCAAGAAATAGTAAGAACTTTTGAAATGGAAAATATGACCATAGGTGTACAATTGGAGTTCTTGAGTTTTGAAAAAGTTACAGAAGACAAAAGCAAGTTAACCATTCAGATTATATATAAATCAGAAAAACACCGAGCAGAGCAATTAAAGTTGCCATTTGCTTATGGCTTAAATATGGCTCATAATAGACTTGAAGAAATCCTAAAATCAAAAATTTGATACTATGAAAGTTGAAGAAATTAAAACCTATCTACTTAAGAACTTTGATAACTTACAATTAGCCGAAGCAGAAAATGACCTTTTCTTTATGCACAAAAAGAATGATAAATTTCCGTTCGCAACATTAATAACAAAGGACAATGAATATGATGCAGTATCCAATCTTAACAGAGAAGGTTTCTTTAGATTAAATTTTCCTGTTAATAAGCAGACATTTGAATCGGTACTTAAAGAACTTCCTAAAAGTAAAAAGCTTGAAGCTTATATGCATCTTGGTATTGACTTCACCAAAGAGGGCACGCTAATGGCCCATCCAACTTATGGTTCTATGAATTGGGTTTGTATTGTTAACCCTTCAAGAAAAACGTTTGATACGTTAATTGAAAAATATTTAAACCATTCCTATCAAAAAATAAATTAAAATGGAAAAAAGAAACAAAATTATCTATTGGATAGCCACGGTTTGGCTTTCTTTAGGAATGTTATCTACTGGAATTGTGCAATTGTTACAATTAGAAGAGAACGTTCAAAGTATGGAACTACTAGGGTATCCTATGTATTTGTTAAGTATTCTAGGGGTATGGAAAATTTTAGGAGTTATAACCATCTTAATTCCAAAAGTCCCATTATTTAAAGAGTGGGCCTATGCAGGATTTTTCTTTGTGATGACAGGAGCTATTATTTCACATTTAGCAATTGGTGATGAAACGGTAACGCTATTTGGTCCAACTTTGCTTTTGGCACTTACAGTAACATCTTGGTATTTTAGACCAGCAAACCGAAAATTAACAAAACAATAAATATGGCAGGTTTAAAACATCAAACAGTTGATGAGTTTATAGATAGTTCACCACAAGAATCTAAAGAAGTAATGATTAAGCTTAAAAAGCTAATTGAAGCCACTGAACCAAAAGCAGAAAGTAGTATTAGTTGGAATGTACCAATTTATAAATACAATGGTATTCTTGCTGGTTTTTCCTTGGCTAAAAAACACGTCAGTTTTGGTATAGATTCGTTAACAGAAGAAATGCGTAAAATATTGGAAGAAAAGGGATATAAAACAGGTGAAATGACAATACAGATAAAATTTGATCAAGATATTCCTACAGAAGAACTGATAAGCTTGGTAAAAGAGCAAGCTAAATTAAACGAAATTTAAATGGTAAAAGTTGACCAATACATCGAAAAGATAAAGAACTGGAAAGAGGAAACTATCCTATTGCGAGAAGTATGCCTGGAATGTGGATTGGAAGAAAATTTTAAATGGATGCATCCCTGCTATACATTTCAAGGTAAAAATATCGTACTCATTCATGGTTTTAAAGAGTATTGTGCCTTGTTATTTCATAAAGGAGCATTGCTGAATGATGCTAACAACCTTTTAATTCAACAAACCGAAAATGTCCAGTCAGCTCGGCAAATTCGATTTAGTAACAAACAGGAAATTATTGACTTAAAATCAGTTATAAAAACCTATATATTTGAAGCTATAGAAGTCGAAAAGGTAGGATTGCAAGTAAAAATGAAAAAGACTGCTGAATTTGAAATGCCTCAAGAACTTGAAGAAACATTTAGAAACAATCCCGAATTAGAAACTGCATTTTATAACCTAACGCCAGGGCGTCAAAGAGGCTATTTACTCTATTTCTCACAGGCAAAGCAATCTAAAACTCGTGTTTCCAGAATTAAAAAATCAATCTCCAAAATACTTCAGAAAAAAGGACTAAATGATTGACAAAACATTATAAATAATCATACAAGGACACAATACTTTAATAAATCTATTTAATTTTAGAAAAAAAAGTGTAGACCAATAAACACCCAACAGTTAAAAAGTGGCTAAAATTATAGCAAATGATTTACTACATGTGTATTTAGAAGATAAAATGCTATCATTGGAAACTAAACAGCCCAATCAAAAATCACTGTTCAATACAAAGGTAATACAAAATTGGACAGATTCTAAAATGGCTCTAATAGAGCTATTGCACACTTTACATACAGAAGATATTTTTAAAAACGGAGCTTCAGGTTTAAAAGACATTACGATCTATCCAGAATCTATCTATGATATCAATTTAGGACAATATCACAGAGCTTTTCTAAAGACCATAATACGTAAGTAAAGGCAACAGGACAAATTTTATGGTTCCTCTAAAAGAGAACCTAATAAGGTGAATGCATAATTCGGACGAATACTCTAAGATGTTTATTTTATGAGATTTTAATAAAATACTATACCATTTGTTTTGGTGATTTAGGCGTAGAAACAACCGGAAGACATTTTGGAAAAGACTGCAATGGCATGGGCGAAATCCTCTTATCACGCTGCGATTTGTTTGTAAGAACCTGTAACCCCGAGCGCAGTCGAGGGGTCAAAACCCATGCAACAACAAATTTAAACGCACAGGAATTAGAAGAAAGATATGGTAATAGAGTGCGTTCCAGAATGCGACAAATGTTCAACTTAATAAGTTTCGATGCTAAGTCTGTGGACAAACGAAGTTGAACATTCACGAGCTTCTTTTTTGAAAATAAATATGCGCGAGCTAAATGTTTAACCTGATAAGCTTTGATTCGAGTAGTAAGGATAAACGTAGTTAAACAGTCGCAAGTTCCTTAATTTAAAATATAACGAGACGAGTAACGCTTCAATTTGATTGCTTTTGATCAAATGAGTAAAGATAAAAGCATTGAAAAAATGTGTATTTTAATAAACATTTAAGCCTATTTTTGCTATATTTGTGTATTATAATAAACAATATAATGATTGATGCAGTTACAATAAAAGATGTCAAGTTGCAATTGGGAGAGCTTTGTAAGCAGAAAAGACAAAGTTACGAAATGTCTCAAGAAGACCTTGCAGAAGCATTGGATATATCTCGATATACCATTCAAAAATTTGAGAATGGAAAAAATGCAACATTAGATACCGTATTAAAAATTGCAAACCATTTCGATTTACTAAACAATTTATATCAAGCCTTAAAGGATATTGAAAAGTCTAACGATATAAACTCATTATATTAAAGATGGCTAAAAATAATATCATAGAAGTTGTATTGTTTGGTCAAGAAATAGGGAAATTAGGCTATGATGTAGACAAAAGGGCATCCTATTTTCAATACAATCCTGATTTTTTAGAATCCAACCAATACACCAACATTTTTCCCTACGTATTTAAGCGAATAAAACCAGTACAGGTATTTAATAAGTTTGAAGGAGAAACATTCAGAGGCTTGCCACCAATGATTGCCGATTCGTTACCAGATATGTTTGGTAACATCATCTTCAGGGAATGGTTTGAAGCTAAAAATAAAGAATTCAAAAAAATAACACCATTAGAGCAGTTAACCTATGTATCTAATCGTGGTATGGGGGCTTTGGAATATCATCCTACAGCCAAAATACCAAAATCGTCAACAATCAATATTGATGAAATTGTAGAGGTTTTAAATAGAGTGTTGGATTTAAAAAATGAAACGGCAGTAGAGGCATTAAACGATACAGCACTGTTAAATATATTCAAAATAGGAACCTCTGCAGGAGGCGCACGGCCTAAAATTTTAATCTCTGAACATAAAGAGACAGGTAAAATCATCCCTGGAGATATTGAATATAGTGAAGACTATAACCATTATTTGGTCAAATTAAGTATGAATGAAGAATGGGGCTATAACAAAGAAAAGGTGGAATATGCCTACTATCTCATGACACAAGAAGTAGGCATCCAAATGATGCCTTCTAAATTAATTGATAATAAACATTTCGCCACCTTACGTTACGATAGGCAAAACGGAGAAAAACAGCACGTACTTACAGCAACAGGCTTAACAGGCTGGGATTTCAAAAAACCAGACGATGCCAGTTATGAAAACGTATTCAAATTAGCCTTAGATCTTAAAGTACCCTACAAGGATATTCAAGAATTGTTTAAGCGCATGGTCTTTAATCTCGTTTTTGCAAACATAGACGATCACTTAAAGAATCACAGCTTTATATACAACAAGAAAACCGATGCTTGGGGTTTGGCACCAGCCTATGACGTAACATATCCATTAAATATAAATTTCAATTACAATAATATTTCTAGAGCACTGTCTGTAAATGATAAAAGGGCAGATATTACTTTAGAAGATATCATGACCATTGCAGAAACCTATGCAATAAAAAATCCAAAAGGAATTATTAAAAAAGTACAAAGTGTAATCAAGAGCTGGGAACATATTACAAATAAATTAGAAATACCAGAAAAGGTAAGAAATGGAATTAAAAAGGAATTTATAAGAATTATTAATAATTAAAATGGTTCAGCAATGGTTGTACGTTCCAAAATGCGGCAACTCTTTAATTTAATTGCTTTTGACAAGGAAAGTAAGGATAAAAGAACCTGATTTAAAGACTTATACTCAATAAAAAATCTTAAAAGTCGTTAGAAATACGACTTCTTTATGAATTTTGTAGATTTGTAAAAATAATGGAGATAACTAAAGATAAAAACCAGATTAGGAGTTTAGCTCAAATTTTTTCTACCGCTAATTTTAAAAAAATAGTGAGAGACGAAGATTATTTTGATACATTTTATCGTGTCGATAGATATACAAAAGTCAAAGAGGGCACTACTAATCTTCAGGTTCTAAATCAAATTTACAAATCCTTACTTCGCAACTATAAAAACGAGTATGTCTACAAGAATATTCTTATCAATAAGCTTTTATTGAAAAAATATAGTTTGAAAAACACTATAGCATTAAATGAATTTAAAATAGGGAATTCAATTGCTGACTTTGTTCTTTTAAACGGTGAAGCTCGTATATATGAAATCAAAACAGAACTTGATGGCCTGGAAAAATTAGACAAACAGTTATCTGATTATGAGAAATTTGCAGATAAAATCTATATAGTTACAAGTTCAAAGCATATACCAAACCTATTAATGAAATATTATAATTCTAATATTGGTATAATTGAGCTAACTCAACGAAATGCACTAAAAACTGTAAAAGAAGCTAAAAAAAACACCTTTGCTTTTAAGCACGATACTCTTTTCAAGACATTGCGAAAAGATGAATACATTAGCTTGATAAGAACTTATTTTAAATTTGTGCCTGATGTTCCTAATACTCAAATTTTTAGAGAATGTCTTAAGATGTCAAAAAAAATAGATATTTTAGAATTTCAAAAATTAGTTGTACAAAAATTAAAATATAGGAATATTTCTAATCCGGAAGTTTTTAAAGAAAGACAAATCCCAGAATCGCTTAAACATATTTGTTATTCTTTAGATTTTTCAGAGGCTGAATACCAACAATTAGAATATTTCTTATCACAAAAAAGCAAAATATGTATTTCCCATATGTCAGAGGTAAGCAATTTGAGTTAATCGCATTAAGAGATTTATGTGGCTTATTTCCAAACGATATTTTAAAGACTTCACCAGTAATAGAACCTGTAAAAAGTTCCTCTACTTTAAAATCTTCTTTAAAAGAATTAGCTTCTAAAAATGTCAATTTTAATGTTGTAATTAACCCTAGAGTTGGAGATTTAAAAAACAACCATCAAGTAATAATTGATGTTCTTACTGAAAATTTACAGCATTACAATAATTATCAGCTAGCTGTAATAATCGATGCTTTTTCTTCAAGACAATTAGAAACTTTAATAGGGTTTATTAATGATTTGAACCTAAATTATAACGGTGTAACTTTAATTCATAATGCTGAAACTACAACAGAAAACATAGAGCTGTTAACTTCAAGTTTAAATGTTGTATATAATTTAATCTATTTCTCTAAAACAAGTAGAAGATATTACCGTGAATTTGAACAACAAACAAGGGTGTCTCTTGATGATTATTTTAAGGAATTACCAAGAAACGTAGACTATTTAGACCAAGAAAGTAGCTTTTCTGAAGAGTACAGATACTATCAAGAAGACGGTTTTGTAGGATTTGGTGACTTTATCACAATAGGAGACAATTATTCTGATTCTGGATTTTTACCAAGAGCTGTAGCTATTCATTTATCTTACATTGATGGCACAGATAAAATTAAAGTAAAACATTTTGTTTCAGATTCGAATAGTGACACTTCAGATATCGGAGGAAAATTCGCTGAAGCTTTAGATAAATTAGTCGCTTGGTGTAATCAACATAACATTCATACCCGTGCGGTAGAAATTTTTAGGGACTTGCAACAGAGAGGTCATTTTCCTGGTCTTGGAACTCTTAAAAAATTATCTATTATGAACCACATCGAACTGGTAATTACTAATATATAGTTATGAATTGTTGCATTAACTGTTTTACCAGTGACTATCTCATTAATATTATAAATGCAGATGATAGAGTCGGTGATTGTAATTTCTGTAAATCGACTAATGTATCCATATATGCAGCTAGGGAACTTGCACCATTTTTTAGAAATATCATATCGCTTTATAAAGTTGACGAAGCTTCAGAACTTGATTTGCCACAATCTTTAAAAAAAGACTTTAATCTTACTACAGATGAGGTTGTAAACTCTAAAGAGCTTTTCCAAGCAATTTTTGCAGATGAAATAGAAGATATTGAAGATTTGTTTAATAATAATGTATCTTCTGAAATCAAGATTGATTTACTTACTGAAACAAACCAAATTCACGGTATTTGGGAAGACTTTAAAGAGGAAATAAAATATACAAACCGGTATCACATTCAAAATACAATTGACTTAAATAAGCTTACTAACTTTTTTATGCACGAAAGCTTCTATAAGGAGATTAAAAAAGGGAGAATATTTTATAGATGTCGTATTTCTGATAAAAATGGTTTTCCGCCTGACGAAATGGGAAATCCACCTAAAGAATTAACAACTGGTGGTAGAGCAAACCCTAAAGGTATTTCATATTTATATGTGGCAGATTCGTTAAAAACATCATTGTACGAAACACGAGCTTCACTATTTGATTACGTTACTGTAGGAGAATTTCAATTAGAAGAAGATTTGAGAATTTTAAATTTAAGAAACCCTAAAGATGACCCTATTCCTTGGTCAGAAAATGAGGCAATAGAAGACTTCTTAATTTATGTTCCTTTCATTCAAACACTACAAAAGGAAATCTCATTGCCTATCAGAAAATTAGATAAGCAGTTAGACTATATCCCAACACAATATATTTCAGAGTTTATAAAATCTTTGGGATTTGATGGAGTTGAATATCAAAGTTCGTTATACTCTGATGGTTACAATTTAGCAATTTTTAATCCTGAAAAACTAAATTGCAGAGCTACCCAAGTCTATGAAATTGAAAATATTGAATTTTATCATAAGGAAATAAATTAATAGTTACTTTCCTTTCTTTTCCTTTCCTTTCCAGTAAATTAAAAATGTCTAAAAAGAAGAAGCATCATTATATTCCAAGATTTTACTTAAAAAGATTTTCCATTGGAGAAACAGGTAAAAACATAGGCTTGTACAATCATAAGAATAAAACTTTCATTAAAGCAGCACCAATAAAACACCAAGGTTGTGAAAACTATCTATATGGAGAAGATGAGGTAATCGAAAATGCTTTGGCCAAAATGGAAAGCGAAGTTGCTAAAATGTTTTATTATTGGACTGAAGAAAAGTTATTATACCCACCACCAAAAGGTACAAATGGCTATATATTATTAAAGAGGTTTATAATTTATCAAACCTATAGAACCCCTAGTTCCGGGAGACAAATAGAGGATAGTGTCAATGAAAGTATGAAAGCAATGTTAAAAGCATACCAACCAAGTATGTGGCAAAAATTAAAAGATAATACTATTGGTTTTAAAAATCCGGTTCTGACAGCATTAATAGGTGCAATTGAAAATGAAAAACTATTAGATTTTCTCGATTTTGGTTTTGTTGTAAACCTTTCTCTTTTACCATTTGTTACGTCAGATTCACCAGTTATTTTATATAATCAGTTGATGGAAAAAGTTGGTAATTATATTGGTGCAACTGGATTGGTTGCAAAAGGTCTGCAAGTATTTTACCCTATTCACCCTAGATTAATGATATGTTTGTACGATTCCAATGTATATGAGTTTAATAATGGGGAAAATGATTGCGGTTCAACAGAATCTATCGACGAAGTTCATCAGCTAAATTCTTTACAAATAATCAATAGTGACGCTCAAATTTTCTTTAATGATTTTGTCAATAAAGAATATGCTGAATTACTCTTTGAAGAAAATGAAAGCTACAGAAATAATTTCAAAAATATTAATACGACTTTTACAAGAGAAGGGAGAAATTTTTTCTTTATGAGTTCAAAAGACCCACATATAAATTTAAGTTTAGATTTTTTTAAATTGAAAGTAAATCCAAAGGATTTTAATGGACAAATAGTACCATTGAGACACCCATCATTAGACACGAGAAATGATTAACTTAAAAAGTTTGTTAAACCCTCATAGATTAAAACCCAACTTGTAGCTCTAACGAAAAGCCGTAACTTTTATTGGGCATAGTCGGAATATCATTTAGTTTGTTTCGTGCTGACCAAAGAAGGTATCTTGAAATAGATTCAAAATGTTACGGTTAAAATCCTCTTATCTCGATACTACTTATTTCTATAACAAAAAAAAATAGAATACATTTAATTACTTTGAAATCAAGAGATAAGAGAATTTAAACCTTGTCAAGATTTTGTGTTTCCATAAAGCATAATATCAGAAATTATATAACGAAGCTTGTCTTTTAAGTCATATTCAATATTTAATTCCTCTGCTTTATTACACATATCTAAAAGTTTTGAGAAACTACTTATTTCATTATCAATTTTCCGATTAAAAATATCTGCAAGTTTTTTGATGTTTCTAAAAGAACTTTTTGGGTTTACAATTTTGCTGTGAATTTTCACTCTTAATTCATCAGGTGTTTTAATTGACTTTACATTTTTTAATTCCGAAATGAAATCATATGATGTATTTAAAATAGTACCTATATCCTTTAATTTCTTGAAAACTTTTTCTGGGTTAGTAATATGTGTCAATGCTAAATTACCAATATCAATTTTAGATTTTTCTCTAGGAATTAAGTAAAATCCTTGTTTCGACTTTCCGATTACATTTATAATATTTGAAAAATTTAACGAAGCATTACCAAGATCATTTGTGGCAATTTTGATGGCAGTAGATATTCTACCAAACGCACCAGCATCTTTTAATAGCTTTTCAGTCACAATTATTTCTAATTTGGATTCATTTATAGCTACACTTGTAAAAGTATATTCTGTTCCTTTGTTTTCTTTCATGTTGTTATGTAGTAACAACATTGAAACTACAAAAGCAAAATCAACACCATATTCTTTGTAATTAGTAGATGTAATTCCTCTTAAATAAGTTTCATCTTTGTGCTTAACTAATCTATAACTTTTTAGTTTATTATATTCTTCATTTGTTTTTGCCAACTGACGAAAATGATTGACATTATATTGTGCTAATTCAGGTTGCCCAATTTTAAATAGGTTATTGGCATATTTAGTCATCACATACTCATCTAAAAATGAATTTTTAGAATTGTAAATAGCAGTAGCTTCTAGGTTTTCTTTTAATTCGTCAATTTCTACATATTCATCAAATTTAAAAATGATGTTCTTTTCTAAATTACCATCAACAATCGTTTCTTTCTCATAGACATCTATATCCTTGGTTTTAGCATATATTGTATATCTTTTAAAATCATTTATATAATATCTGACATGTTTATATACAAGGTCTACATAGTCAATTAAGACAATTTCATTTTTAATATTTTCAATATCAAAGAAATTATAAATGTCTTCCTTATAAGGGTGGTTATTTACAATATTACATAATTCACCAACTTTAATTCGTCCTGTAGATTTATCAGGGTCAAGTTGTATTTGTTTCTGAATAAATTTTTCTTCCATCTTATCTGTTTTTATTTAATATTAATTTTAGTGTAATTAAGCCTGTCGCTAGAAGTAAACCGTATTGAACTTGTTGACTTTTTTCATTACCAAACTGAACCCAGTTTGCAAAATGTTCACAATTGAATCCCAGAAAACTATATTTATGTCCTAACTTTGATAAGGCTCTTGTCCTAGCATTTAAAATGTCTAAATGATTACCTTCAAACTTTCTGATTTTAACAGGTTCATAATCAATTAATAAATGATTTAATTTTGGTATATCTAGGAAGCTAACACCTTTTTCAAGGTTTCCTATAAACTGGTTGTTACCTAAATAAACAATATAATGGTTTAAAATTCTGCCTAAACCATTTCTCTTTTTTGCTACCACCACATCCATAGGAGATAGACTATTCAATAATTGTAATTGTCTTATCATACATTACTTTTTAAAAAATTAAACTTTATTTTTCTTTTCTAATACCTTTAAATGGAGTGTTACTAGATGTCTTGCCATCTATAAACTTTCCAGTGTTAGAATCTCTTTTTACCCAAATTCCTGTTTTTGGGTTTTTCACTTGTGAACGGTTCTTAACTGCACCGTGTCTGCGATTATCACCGCTTTTTCCATTTGTTGCCATCTTTAATAAAATTTTATTTAAATTGTTGTTCTTTAAAGCTTAAGAAATTTTAGGCTTCATTTGTATATGATTAAAGTGTGACAAAACTTATTATTTGTCACAGATAAAACATATTATTTAAAGGAATGGATATAGAATTACATTTATTAAGTATTTCTGAAAAGGAAATCAACTTGCAGGAAGCAAAAGCTTCGTTTTCCATCGTGTATGAATACTATAGAAGCTTTGTATATAAAGTTATATTAAAAAATATTGATTATAAATCACATAAGGAAGATTTTGCAAAAACTATAGTAAATCAAGTTTTTCAACATATTTGGAAAAGTCCATTAGATTGGGAGTTTAAACCGGATGTTCATGAGTCACCAGATTCTGGTTATAAAGCCTACTTGTCTACAATAGCACATTATAAAAGATTGGAATATTTACGAAAAAATGAAAATTATTTAAAGAATGAAACACCTAAAGTAGATGACATAAATAATGATTGGTTATTTAAGTTAGAAGATGAAGAGTTTGAAATATTGGACAATGAGCTTTCTAAGAAGAATAATGCGATAGATAATATTTTATCTAACCTAGAGCCTAAAAAAAGAGATATAATAAGAGTTTATTTTCTACACTATGAAGAAGGAAAAAAAATGAGAGGTGAAACTATTGAAATGATGGAATCAATGTTTGAAACTACATGGGATAACATTCGACAAATAGTATCTCGAACAAAGAAAAAAATAAAAGAAGAAATTAATAAAAGTGTTAAAGTTTAATCAAATGGCAAGCAATAGTAAAGACATAGGAAAATTGTTAAGAAAGTATGGTTATTCTATACCACTTTCCGAAGATGAAGTAAAAGCATTCGAAAATAAATATAAAAAAGATTATGAATCCCCTCAAGAATGGAGTTCAATAGATGAAATTATTGAGGATAGTGAATCTGAAACTAAGAAAGTTATTTCAATAAATGATTATGAAGAAAATAAGTCTATAGCACCACTATCAATGGCTGCTAGAGAAGGAAAAAAAATAACTAATGAAATAAGAATGAGAATGAATGAAGATAAAAAGGATGCAAAAAAATGAGTTTCTTTCTAAATATGACGTTATAACTTTAGACGAATTAGCAAGTGATATATCAGATTATTATTTTCCAAATAGTCAAATAGATCCAATTGTAGTTGCAGAGAAAAAAGGAATCACTTATAGCTTTGGCAATTATGGAGATTCATTTGATGGTTTATTAGAACAAGAAAATGGGGCATTTCATATTTTTATTAACTTAGATAAATTACGTCATGCTTATTCTGAAAGAGCTCGTCTAACTTTTGGGCATGAGTTAGGACATTTTTTTATAGATGATCATAGAAATGCTCTTCTAAAAGGTTTGTCCCCAAGCCATTGTTCCTTAACAGGTTTTAAAAGTAGAAATAAGGCAGAAAGGCAAGCCGATTTTTTTGCATCATGTTTACTAATGCCCAAAGAAAGATTTCGTAAGTATTGCTATAAGAAAAAATTTGAATTCAGAATCATCCAAGAATTAGCAAAAAAATTTGGTACAAGTATTTCCGCAACGGCATTAAGGTTTTGTACCATAGGCAACCATCCAATTATGGTTATTTATGCTTATGATAAGCAGATTAAATGGTATTGGAGTTCAGAAGATTTTCCTTTTAAGTTTTTAAAGTTTGGAAAAGATAAGCTTCCAGAAGATACGGTTGCAGGTGAGTATTTTGATTTAGGTAGAAAACATACAACAACACAACAAGTTTTTGCAATGGATTGGTTTAATATCTGGAAAGACAGTCAAGCTGAAAAACCGTTTTATGAGCATTGCTTAATGAATGGAAAACATACTTTAAGTATTATATGGGAAGATTAGTCCTCACAAACCAAAACCCAGTTTGTTGCATAAGCAAAAATCCTCTGTCTTTTGGTTTGTTCCGCTCGCCAACGCGCATGTAGTTTTTGGCTGCCAACCCGCACACAGCACATTGCTTGTTTTGCTTAAAGGAATTATTCATAAAATTGGTACAGCAAAAAAGCAAAGAGCTATTTCCACCGCTCACACCAAAAACTACCCAAAGCTATATTTACATAACGGGTAGTTATAGCAGCATTCATTCACTTTCTGTACTATAACTCCATTATGTAAAATAGCCACCTTGCAGCCGCCTAATTCGGAACTTAAAAGAATAATTGTGGCTATTCATGAGCACTTTTAAAAACAATAAAAAACGAAGCGAACTAAATATCCGCTCACCAGCCGCTAATTTAGAACTGGCATTGAAATTTAGAACAAACAAGATAGCCACTTTTCCCCACCACCCATTTCAACGGTGTAGATTACAGTAATTATTAATGTTTTACCTTGTGTCTGCGGTAGGATGCATTACATTCGCTCAACCCCTTATCAGGGAATCACTCATTTCATTTACCCACTTCAACACTGCGCATAAAAAAAGAGCATTTTTTAGAAAATGCCCTTTATTTATCTTTCCATCCGCTTGACATCAATAATCACTTCCACCTACCACACTTTACCCCGAGAAAAGAGGTAGTTAAGGTATATTTAAACTTCTTCGACTGGTGCACTTGGAGCGTTTGTTTTAACGGATTCAATACCATTTTCCATTCCAGAAGAACTCTCGTACATTTCACTTGTGCCGATAACCTGACCATTGCTAGCCTTTAGGTTAAAATAATGCTTGCCGTTACTGGAAACCTTTCGGTCAATCTTACTATCATCTTGCGAGTTGGTCCTAACGGACTCTATACCGTTCATACAACTTGCTTTTGCAGAATATCCTTCACTTGCTAAAATCTTTTGACCATTAATTGCCTTTAATCTAAAACGGTATTCTGATCTTGCGTCTTGATAAACTTCGAATTTTCCCATAATAATATTTGATATAATTTGTATCTAAATATACTAAAAAAGTGCTTCATTTGAAGCACTTTATATTATGGTTTTCCTCTTTTTCGAATTCTTTGATGAATCCTCTTAATTAAAAAGGAAACTATGTAACTCACTACAGCACCAATAACAGCCAAAATAATGGTAGTAATCAAATCGGCAACACCAATATTAACTATCGATGAAAAGAAAGTACCACCAACAATGGCAGATTTGGTGTTATTGTCCATCGTCAACCTCATCAGTTTCTGTGTTTTCATCATCAGTCACAACCGCTTGACTTACTGCAGTAGCCACGGTACCAGCAACAGTCATATAAGTAGCAATAGTAACAACTAATGCAGGCATTGCAACAGGAGCAGCTATAATAGCGCCACCTGCAGTAGCCAAAGCGATACCAATATTTCGTAAAGTTTTAAAGAATTTTGGAGTTGGTTTTTTATAACGTTCTGCAATGTTCATAATTCTGTGATTTAATAGTTAATAAAATGGTTTCTTTTCGGTCTTTAGCCTGATACACCAAAGACAACAGTTTTTGCATAGCATCTCTTGAATAAACACCTTTACCAATACCACTTAAATAAGTTACTGGAGCAATACACCCTTGAAGTTCTTTTAAGGCATCATTAGAAGGATGAAACAGGATAAAACTTCTGCCTTTTACAGCCTTCAAAATCAAATGATGCTTAAACCGTTTGGAAAATCGTGGTTCAACTTCATAAGCACCTTCAGGTATGCAGGAAATGTTTCGCTTGTTATTGTTCCAGGGCAATTCAATGGTATAACAAAGGAACCTATCGGAATTAAAGAGAGCACCATTGGTGCCCTCTTCAAAATAGGCTCTATGCAGCACTAATTCCATACTTAAGGCGTATCTACAATAACAACAGCTAAAGCATTGTAAGCACCGTTCTTAAGTGCATACATTTGTCCGTTTACCTCTTGATAAAACTCAATACCCAACACTTGGACAACACCAACTGTAGAGTTTGCAGTTAGTGTTACTGATAATGCAATTGCAGCTGTGTCAGCAGCAGAATAAGGTAAAATTGCAGTTTCATCATTTTCAAATGTTGAGGTTTCATTTTCAAAATCTAATTCAGAAGCACCCATAACCACTTTAAAATGCGTAGTTCCCGTTGGAGCTGCAATTCTTAAAGTTGGAGAAAATGGTGCAAGGTCTAAAGTAGCTTCACCTGTAACACGGTCAAATGCATTCACAAATGGAGTAAATAAAGTCGTTCCTAACTTTCCGTGGAGGTTGAATTCAAAACCTGATAATAAGTTAAAATTACCATCAGTCAAAGTTCGCAATCCTCTCTCATTAACGGCATCAGTTTTAATGATAGCCAAGAGATCTTTTGTTAATCGACTTGTTACACGTTTATCTTTAGCATTTTGCAAGAGAATACGAATAGAATTTCGAAGAAGTTTACCACCTTTACCAGCGCGTCCAAATTCAGACCCATTTTCACGCGTTCTCTGAAATGCTGGATCGTTTGCAATACGATTGCCGTCAACACCGCCTTTTTCGCGTGCTAAATGACCATCAGTCGTTTTGTAAAAGGAAATACCACCGATAGTTCCTTTCAGTTTAATAATACCAGTTTGTTTTGCCATAATAATTCGTTTTTTGATTAATATTTCAAATCACGTAACTTTGAGGCTTACAGTAAAAAAGTAGATTCCGTTTTTGGCCATACATTCCGATACAGCCAAAAACGTCATTAAAATATTGAAAACCCTATCGGGATTTCCAACATTTTAACAACGTATCACCATCATCATAAAAAATAAAGCATGGATGGTGTACGGATAAAGCATAGATAAAGTATCATGAATATTAAAAGAGCTTGTATATACCCAAAAGACATTCAGCGTATCACAGGACGTAGTGAGCGCTATGGTCGTAAGCTTTTAAATGACATCAGAAACTACTTTGGAAAGGAATCTTACCAATTTGTCACAATTAAAGAATTCGTTGAATACAGTGGAATAGAAGAAGAAATTGTTAAGAAATATTTAATAGATTAACTATAATATTTGATGCGAATTGACTGGTTTTAATGAAGTTAAAAGCGTAAATTTGTAGTAAGACGTTCAGATAAATAATACTATTTCAAACTAACAGATAGGTCTACAATTCGGTTAACACTGTTTTAGTCTACTTCTGAAAGTATTGATTTTACTGCATAGTGGCGGATTAGTTATCATCCTGCCACCCCGACTTAAAAAAGAAGCTCAGCATTTGCTGAGCTTTTTTTTGTTTATAACTTCTAATGATTGTTTTCGCTATAAATTTTGAATGACTTTAGTTAAAATAGTAAATGTTTTTAAAACATATTTTGATAAAAAGTATGAGCATGTACGGTAACGTAGTCTCTTTATGCTGATTAAAGTTAAATATGTAAATGGGGTTATTCGGGAGTATTGCTGATTATAGAGTTAAGAGTGAAAAGTAAAAAAAATGAAGAGGTGAAGGTGAAATTTTAAATAGTTTACATAAAAAAAACAGTGCCAGTATATGGTTTCTGGCACTGCTGAAAAACATCAAAAATCTAACCCAATTTTAATGTAATTGTTTATGTTTTTTAATAGGTAAATATCTAATCTATGATTTTTACATCAATAGAAGTTCTGCTTTGCCAACCTGTTTCATCGGTTACCGAATAAGAGCAATGGTAATCTCCTGTATCTATATCATCAGGGATAGTGATACTGATGTTAATCTCATAAGTTGTTAATCCTCCTTCGATTTCAAAATTTTCCATGTATATGAATGGATTTACGGCACCTTTTATCGGCTCTAAATCACAAGTCTCTCCTTGGTCATCATGAGTATGGTGATCAAAATTATGGTGAAGGTCTAAGCTATATGAAGCTAGTGCTTTGTTGTCTGCAACCTGTGCTTTAAAGCTATAGGTTTCCCCTTTTAAGAGTTGTTCGCAGGCTTGCGGAAAACCTTCAGTGTAATTAATACTTATAGTGGGCTTTTCTTCATCAATAGTATTACTGTCGTCGCTAGAACATGAAGTAAAGAGTACTATGACTAAGATTAAATTAAAATATTTGGCAATCCATTTCATGGTAAAAAGTTTAAAACCACATAGTATGCGAGATACTATGCGGAATAATTAATGTTTAAGATGCTGTAACATTGATATGTGTTTCGTAAGCTTTAGTGTTTCCATCTTCGTCTTCAACAGTAAAAGTTATATGATATTCACCTGCAGGTGCAGTTGCTGGGACATCAATATGCTCGTGAAATTCTACTTCAGTTAAGCCATGATAACCTTCTGAGAATATGATTTCAGAATCCCATTCTACTTCACCAGCACCAACAGGAAGACCATGCGCATGTATATCTACTGTAATATTATGAATGCCATTAAGTGCATTAATCATAAATTCAGCATGAAAATCGCTTCCTTTAGCTGCAGCAGCATCTACAGAGAAACCACTTAATATGATGGAATCTAAAATCTCTAAATGCCCTTCTATTTCTGTACTATTTCCAAGCTCATCAATAACAGTTAATTCAATGTGGTATTCTCCAGAAGGAATATTAGTTGGTACATCTACATGTTCATGAAATGTAGGATTGATGACTTGATAATTACTCCCTGAGTATTCTTGGAAAAAGTCCCACTCAACTTCACCGTCAGCTAGAGGCAAATCGTGAGCATGTATCGAAAGCGTAATACTACTTACCACAGCTTCTGCATTTATTTCGGCTTCTAAATGAATGTCTGATCCTTTAAAAGCAACCTGATCTGTAGAGTGTACACTGCCTTCTCCATATTCAAAATTCGTTATTTCAGGAGCATTAAGACTAGGTGAACTAGCGTCATCATCACTGCTACATGAGTTTAAAAGGATTCCGAAAAACGCGATAAGCGCTAAAAATTTAAAATTTGATTTCATAAGTTTTGTTTTTGTGTTCATAATGGTTGTTTTCATGGTTTATAAATTATTTATGATTATTAAAAGGATTGTGTTATTGCTATAGACATGTTTCTTCCAGCTTCTGGCACATCGATTAAGCGGTAAAAGCTCGTATGGTCATAATATTTAGTATTGAAGACGTTATTGAGTTTAAACTTTATTTCTAGTGGTTGTTGAGTTTTAAAAACATTTATGTTTGAGAGTAATACCATGTTTAGGACCTGGTAGCCCTCTGTTTGTTCTTCTGGAGGTACAATCTCATCTTGTGCTGCTGTAATTCTGTAATCGGCCTTTAGTTGAGGTTGTTTAAAAAAGAGCGCATCTTTAAACTGATAGTTTGCAGAAAACAATCCGGATAATGGAGGAGAAAATGGAATAGTAAAACCTTCTTTTGGTCCACTGGTTTGTTTAGAGTAGACGTATTCAGCAGAAGCATCTAATTTTAAATTAGGAATAACACTAGTACTCGCTCTTAATTCTCCGCCTGCTCTAAATACCTTGTTTTGTGTGTATTCGTAAATTTGTAATGTCTCATAATAATTTGAAGTCGGATTCAGGTAAATAAAATTTTCGAAAAAATTGACGAATGGACTAACTCCGATGCTAAAATCCTTTGTGCTGTGGTCGATATCAATATCTAATTGATACGATTCTTCAGGATCTAAATTGAGATTACCTTGCTCGTAGCGGTACATGTGATAATTCACGCCATCTGAAGCTAATTCATTAGGTAAAGGCATTCTAAAACTTTTTCCTGCATTTATTTTAAAGGTGGTATGGTCTAAAATATAGCTTAAGCCTACAGAAGCGCTCACATTTCCAAAATTTAGTGTTTTATCTTCAGCTCTTTGTAAATAGACATATGAGGTTGAGCCGTTAGCATTATTGACGGTGGAAGGGTACCAATCAAAATATGATTTACTATGTATGTGTCCAAAATCATAACGAATACCAGCTAAAAGATGTAAGTCTGAATTGATTTCAAACTGATCAAAAGCAAAAGCTCCAATAGTGAAACGTGTATATTCAGGTATTAAAAATCCCCAGCCGCCAATGTTATTATCTTGAAATTCTACATTGATACCGGTAACAATATGATGATCATCATTTAGTGTAAAGGCATCTTTGACATTCAGGGTCAACGTGTTTTTTTGAAAACTACGTTCCTTACTGTTAGAAGGAGTTGGCATATAACCATGCGGTATTGGTTCGGAATGTTCCTCTCTTAAATTATTTTGAAAACCGAAATCGAGATTAATACTGTGTTTATCTAAAGCTATTGACGTGTTATTCGTGATTTTAAAATGGTTCACCTTATGATAAGGCAGATCAATATCTCTATTAGACTGGTCGTAATCAATGCGCGATGTTCTCACTTCTAAACCATGGGCATTAGCAAAAAATCCATTTTTAGCATTGACGTTGCTAATTGTGGTTTCTGTCGTTATACGGTCTGAAATATACCCGACACTTATACTAGCGTTAGCTTCTTTTCCTGCGGTGTTGCGTAGATTGTTGTCGTGTAGCGTAAAGATGTAATTTTCGTAATTAATTTGGTCTGTAGGAACTTTGTAATCCCCATAATCTCTATAAGTGAGGCGTCCACGGTAAAACCATTTAACTTTTCTGGCTTGTATTCCTGCAGAAATCCCTAATAAATCATTGTTACTTTCGCCTAAGACATTCACTTCACCATTAAAAGAGTTTGCAAGCGGCATTTTATTTGGTTGAATATCTACAACACCAGCAATAGCATCAGAACCATAAACCAAAGAAGCTGGTCCTTTAACAATTTGAATATTTTCAATGCCATATTGGTCTATTTCTAAACCATGATCATTTCCCCATTGTTGTGCTTCGTGTTTTATACCATTTTGAACCACAGCAACCCTATTAAATCCTAAACCTCTAATGACAGGTTTAGATTGTCCGGAGCCAATTTTAATAGTACTTACACCTGGAATTTTACTTAGGGTTTGCATCAAGCTATTTTCCCTGTTGGCACTAAGAAATTCCTTAGTGACCAATTGAGACACTATAGGGGATTCTTTATGTTCTCTATTTTTAGTTTTTCCGTTGACCTTTATTTCATCGAGTTGGGTGGTAGATTCCTCTAATAAAATTTTAAGGTATTCGCTGTTTATGCTTGCCTTAATATTAATCGTTTTAGACGTGTAACCTAAATGTGAGATTGTAAAGGAGTAGTTGCCTTCAGTTACGTTATGGATGGTGAATGTTCCAGAAGCAGATGAAACCGCATGAAGATTTTCGCCATTAATAGTGGCACCTTCTATAGGTTGTAAGGTGTTTTTGCTTATTACGGATCCTTTTATTTGAAAGGAATTTTGTGCAATAGCGATTGTGCTTAGGTTAAAAAATAGCCATAAGCTCAGGGTTTTGTATAACATAATATGATACAATAAGATTTGTAGGATTCGTCAAACGGACGCCTCATTATAAAATCTATTTGGTTTGAATGAAATCGGGTTTTCTGTAACGAATCAAATGATTTAAATAGCTAAAGTTTAACTTCACTATGGATGAAGACGTCTAAACGCATTAAATCATAGGGTCTCTGAGTATCTAGATATTGAAGATTATAATCCTAAAATGGAACTAAATGCTTCAAAGCTAAAAGGTGTATATATATAGAGACTTATAGTGAAAAGGGAGGAGGTCTACAAAATAGTTGACTAGAAGTAATAGTATTAGGAGTTACAAAACAGTAATCAATTAAGTTGTCTCTAACGATGGCCAATTCTGTATTTTCAATGTAAGATTCTTGTGCCTTTGGAGTTAGGGTAGGTGTTACATTGTGAATTGTAGCATAATCACAAACTTCACAATGTAACTCTTGGTCCTTATCCTCATCGTGAGTTAAGGCGTGAAGCCCAATCATTTTTAAGGAAAGAAAAAGAATAATAAAGAAGTATGTGATGTTGTTCTTCATTTAGTAATTAAAATATTTAAGTTTTTAAATTTGTTTAATTAGTTTTAATTAGTGATTTGCTTAGCTGCTATGCGTAATAATTTCCAATTAGCATAATGTGCTATAGCCAGTAAAGTTGCACCTATAACCGTATTACTAACTTCCCACAAATGTGTAAAATGAAGTCTGCCTATAGCTATAAATGCAAACCCTAATAAAGCCATATTTAAAGGTTTGGTTTTGTGGTGAATTGTTTTGTAACTTGGCCAAAGCGAGGTTAATAAAAACACAATTCCTAAACTAATGAATACCCATTCAATGATTGGATTATTTAAAAAATATAAACTACTCAAAGAAGAAAACGAAAGTAAAATAGGGAATATAGCACAATGAATGGCGCAAATTAAAGAGCTTGATAATGCTATAATATCTAAGGTGTTGGTTTTTGATTTATTCACTTCTTTTAACTTTAACGAGCTTAAAAGCGACTATGTCGCATTAATAAGTTTTGCAAATATATTATTTATTTATAATATTGCAATGATGTTGCAATAAATTATTGCAAATAAATCGCATTAATGATGAAAAGAAGAAATACACCTACTAAAGAAGCCGTTTTAAGTGTTATTACTAAAGCCGGACAAGCCATGAGTCAGGATGCGATTGAAGGCGAAATTTCTATTGATATCAATAGGGCAACAATCTATCGTGTGTTAAATCGTTTTTGTGAGGATGGTGTGTTACACAAAGTTATTGCAGAAGATGGTAAACAATATTTTGCCTTATGCGACGGCTGTGATGAAACACATCAAAAGCATCAACATTTTCATTTTAAATGTACGGTTTGTGAAACATTAGAATGTCTTCCAAATGAAGTTAATTTTTCAATTCCAAGCGGTTATTATGTACAGAATGTAAATTGTGTTTTAACAGGAGTGTGCAAAAAGTGTTCTTAGTCTTCAAGACCTAAAAATTCAGGATCACTCAGCGTTTTCATAAAAGCAATCAAATCTGTTTTTTCTTGAGTTGTAAGTGGGATTCTATTGTTATTATCTTTTAAAATAGGGTCGAGGTTATCTGCCTCTAATACTCCGTTATCTAAATAATCGAGTAGCTCTTCTAAAGTTTCAAATTGTCCGAAGCTGCCGTAAGGAGCAGTATATTCTATATTTCTTAAGCTAGGCACTCTAAAACGCATATAATCTTCAACAAGACCTGTGATTCTGGCACGTCCTCCTTCTTCAGAATCTGGATTTATAGGAAATCCAATATTTCTAAAACTTTGATCCGTAAATAATTCTGTGCTGTGACAGCTTATACATTTGTTTTGAAAAACAGCATAGCCTTGTGCTTCACTTGTTGTAAATGTTTCTCCTTCGTTTTGTTTAACTCTATCGTATTTACTGTTTGAAGATATGAGCGTGTATTCATATTGCGCAATACTATTGTAAATACCATCTGCTGTAATACCTTCTCCTTGAAAAGCTTTATTAAATAGCTCTATATAAGAAGGATCGCTTTCAAGTTTACCAATAACCTCTAAAATAGAGGAATCCATTTCTTCGTGTGTAATGATAGGAACCAATGGTTGGTTTTCTAATTGAAGTTTATTACCATCCCAATTATAAAATTGCATAAATGCCATGTTTTGTACAGGCGGAGCATTACGAAGTCCTATTCGTCCCTCAATTCCAATAGCTTTTGGGTTGTGATCAGCAAAGGCACTTTCTTGAATGTGACAACTTGAACAGGAAATGGTGTTGTCTGCACTTAATTGTCTGTCAAAGAATAATTTTTTACCTAATTCAACTCCATATTGCGTTGGCATATTATTGTAAACCGAACTGTTTAGTTCTGGAAAATCAATTGGAATATTCAGTGTTAATTCAGGGTTGTCATGTATAATAGGCTCAGTATCATTAGTGCTACATCCTGTAAATAAAAGGATGATAGCGATACTTTGTATTGTTTTTTTCATTTTGCTATAAAACTATAATAGAGTCGGCTATGGTGTTTTATCATAGCCGACCCATTAATTTTTTAGATTTAGTTTTCTACTGAAGTAACAGAGAACATTCCTGTATGGTCTGTTGTACCATTACCACCAATATTTTCTACAAACTTCATCATTTCAGTAGCTGTGTGAGCACTTGGTGTTGCATTATTGGTAATGTCTTCTGTAGAGACTAATGTTACCGTATGACTTTCGCCACTTAAGAAATAATCAAAATCGGCTTTAATGTTAATTGTAGGTGCACTATTGCCAACAGTAGTTGTTGTAGGAAGTACAATTGTAATATCTCTATAAGCATCAACACCTTGCGTATAAGCACCTTCTTCACCTTCTACTGTACTTCCAGAATGGAAAGACAATTGCTTATTATCGGTATCATAGAACCCTTCGAGTTTTGTAAAACGGTATCCCGTTCCCCATTCCCAATGCATTTGTGTATCATTTGCTCCTGCATTTTCATAAAATGTAGGGAAACTTACTTGATCTAAAGTATTTAAATCAGATCTTACACCTAAACCAAATTTTATTTCTGTGTAATCTCCTGCAGGAATATCACTCATAATATAACTTAATGTTTCTGGTTTTGACTGATCTACAACCGTAGCTCCGTTATCTAAATCATTTACATGATAAGGAATTTCAGTGCCATCTGCTTTTATAAGACGAATGTTACTAATAACGTATTTAACTTCTTCAAAGTGGTGAATTTGTCCAGCATCAGAAGTGTTTTTAGTCGCAGCACTAGATGTTGCATCTCCTAGAACAATAGGTGTGTCGCCAAATGTGTTATTGAATTCTAAGGTTACATTATTTGCAACAGGATTATTGTCATCGCTACTACAAGACATGAATGCAACGACTACGGCTGCTGATAAAATATATTTTTTAAGATTTTTCATTTTTAAAATTTATGTTAATTGATATGTTTATTTTTTTATGTTAAGCGTTTTCTAAATCAGCACTTAACATCGGAGGAGGTACTAGGATTTCTAGATAGGGTTCCGAATGATGGAACTCTATATATATCAATTTTACTTTGGTTTTAATGACGTTTGGAGTTTCTATTTCATATGCGATATTTGAATAAAAAACCAAATCGAAATTTTTGGTATTAAGTATTTTTTCAGTATCGGTGTTTTCCGTTTCTTGTAATTCTTTACTTAAATAACATTTTCCATTACAATGGAGTTCAGGTTTGTTTTTATTGATACAAAACTGTTCAGTAATTGCTTTTTGGTTGAGTTTAAAGTGCATCACAACGACGGCTTGCTGTGAAACAACAAACAGAAATATTAAAGTCATTATGGAGCTAAAAACCCGTTGCATTAGTTTAGAAGTTGAATTTTAAAGAGGTGAAAATATTGCGTCCCATTCTTGGTATATTTCCCCAATCGGCATAAGTACTGTAATGTTCATTAAGTATATTTTCTGCGCCAACCTGAACAACGGTCTTGTAATCTTTAATTTTAAACGTGTAGTCTGCAGAAAGGTTCCAAATGGTATAAGAAGGAGTTTGATCTTCTCCGTATTCTGGACTGTAATTAATTTGTTCTAAATCGCCATTAACCGACGTTTGAAAATTAAATCGGTTGTATTTATAATGGATTGATGATTGGTAACTTAAAGGTCTAATAAATGGTAAGTTGTTTTTGTTATCGTCTTTTCCACGAGCATAAGTTAATACACCTTTCCAATGAAGATTGTCTAAAATGGTATAGCTAGTATTTAATGAAAAATTAAATAAGGTTGAGTACTCTAAGGAAGTATAGCCTTTAACACCAACAGACTGATAATTCATGGGACTTCCCAAACTTAAAATTCGACCAATGATGTAATTCTCAATGTAGAAATAATTTACGTTTGCTTGTAAACTGAATTTATCATCTTTATAACCAGCACTAGCATTACCTTCGTATGATATCTCGTTTTTAAGGTCAGGATTACCAATATAATCGTAACGGTCAAAACTATTATAAATGTAATAACCATAGCCTTCAGAAACAGAAGGAGCTCTATGGCCATAGCCACCTCCTACGGAAAAATTAAAATTTTTAATATCTAATTGATAACCTGCGTGTAAACTAGGTAGTATTCGTGTTTTTTCTTGAGGCGTTCCAGGGTGAAAAATCCAGTTAAACTCTACGTATTTAGAGTGGTTGTAATTGATGCCTAACGCCCCACCAAAATTAAGTTGACTTTTGTCTGAAATCTCCCAAGAGTTATTTAGAGAAAGTCCTGCAAAAGTCGTCGTAACTGCAGGCCAACTGTAAGCAAACATAGAGCGTTCACTTCGGTCTTGTGGATACATACGCATTTCGGCTGTAGATAAATTGTTATAAGCGTTCAGCTGAATTTCAGAACTAAAATTATTGCTTTTTAAATTTGCTTTAGATAGTAAACCATAAGTAGTGCTCCAGCCAGGCATATCCATATGTACTAAATTTTCTGGACGTGTGGTATCGTCCATATAATGTTCTATAGCATTAAAATAAATTTTAGTGTCTAAGGCTCTAAATAGCCCTTCTTTAAACAATTGCTTATATGTTGCTGATGTAATTAAAGCACGCGACAACCATAAATCCATAGGTAAAGCTGGGTAACCAACATCTTTAGCTTCATCATAAATTGCTTCAACTTTTACAGAAGATAATTCGCTTGTTTTATAGGCTAAACCTAGTGATGCATTGAATTTAGTAAATTGAGAGTGTTTGACTTCCTCAGTGTTACCATCACTATAGTTTTCAGCTTTTCTATACGCCAAGCTTCCATCTGCCACAAATTTGCTGCCGGAATAAGATGCATTGGCCAAATTGAAAAATTGTTTGTTATTAAATTCAAAGCCGGTTTGGTAAGCTCCATTCCATTTTTTAGAAAGGTTAAATGGTGTGCTTTTTCGTTTTAAATCAATGCTTCCTGCAACAGTAGATCCATGCATACTGCCTTCTTGTCCAGACTTGATATCAATTTTAGAGAGGTTGTTACTTTCTACATACGAGGTGATAGGATCCATTTTATCAGTACAAGCACCAAAAACATGCATACCATCAATAGTAATTGTAGAGCGTTCTGAGCTCATATTATTTAGCAAAGGTTCCCAAGCGTATGCTCCACGTTTTATAAAACTAATATTATCTGAAGACGCCAAAAACTCGTCAACTGTAACGGCCATTTTCATGTCTGTTTCAATTTTCTTTTTAATTATAGTAATTAACTGTACCTCGTCTAAAGCGACAATGCTGTCTTTCTTTTTCTCTTTTTCTGTGTTTTGTGCCGTGGTAAATAGGCTAACAAAAAGCAGTATGACTAGTGTTATGGATTTTTTCATTATTAAAACAGTATATCAATATGCAATTCGCTTCTTTCTCCTTCAATACCTGGTGTAAAATCAGTTGAAACTTCGGTGCCTTTAATAATGTCTCCATCTGGATTCTGAAGTCTAAAATTTAAGGTCCAGTTTCCGGTCATGGTATAATTAACTGTTCCGTAATACAAGCCATCTTCTTGTTGTGTTAAGTCTTGATTGTTTGGAGATGAGTGATTTCCCATTGAAGGTTCTGGCATTCTGGGATCTAATAATAAAGTGTAGTTGGAAACTTCTGTATATGAAAACTGCGAAGGGTCTGGGAATGTTCCGGCTTCATTGGAAGGCTGGTTATATTTGTAAATTCCTGCAACCAATTCGTTTTCTGCAATTTTAGGTTTCTGTGGTGCAACCAAAGCAATAAAATATTGCTCTCCATCATTGGCTGTAAAAGCAGTCATGTTTAAGTTCATGTTCGTTTGTTCTTCAACAATAATGTCTTGATTTACAGTATAGGTTTCTCCATTATCTGTAAATGAAATATGCACTTCCCAGTTTTCTAACTCATTACCTTCGCTTGTAAATACAGCGTAACCAGAATAGTAGTCGTTTTCTGTACTATAATTTAAGTTGTATTGATGTGGACATGAAGCGTTGTTGCCACTATAATTAGTGTTAATGGGTAAGAACGTGACGTTAGACGAGCTAATGTTTTCGTTAGTTTGGGTATTTGTAATTGTTAAATGGATGTCATTATAGCCTTTATACAGTGTCCCATTTAAAGCTTCTATACGAATTTGATAGTTGTTTTTATTTATTGAAACGACTTCGTTGTACTCAAAATGCTCTACAACTTCAGTACTTATTTCAGATTCGTAATCGGTTTTATCTAGGGTACAAGATGTCACTGCAACAAGTGCTGCAATGACAAAAAATATATTTTTTTTCATCACTTATAGGTGTTTTATTAAAAAAACTTAAAAATATAGCAGCGGATATCCCAACTAATAAATACCTATTGAAAACGCAATAGCATTGTATTAATTAGGAATGTATGAAGACAGAAAAGGTCTTAATACCGCTACAAGAAATAAATAGAAGACTCGTGTATAAGATTACTTTTATTGTACGGATTGTACAACAAGACTAGTATGTACGCTCATATGTTAAATTATTAGTGTAAAGCATACCACATAATACCTATGTAAAGCGTTTGGCTATTGATAGGATTATAAATTACAAGGTCTCTATTTAAACTTAAGCTAAAGGAGGATGAAAGATAAAATTTATAAAATCGAATTTATAAATTTTATTATAAGAAGACTCAATTTTTAAATGTTCTGTATTAACAGCAATAAGGAGATTGTCATCAAAAAGATCTTGAAAGAAGACGACTTGATGTTCTGTTGAAGAAGAGTGATTTTTGTCGTTACTTTTTTCGGAATCGGAAGCTTTTGCTAATTCTTTTTTTAAATGACATTTACCGTTACAAGCTAATTCGGGTTTGTCTTTATTGACGCAAAGTTCATTTTTAATGTAGTCATAAAAAGCAGCGTATTCCACAAATGGAATAGTAGGTTTGAGAAGCATAAACAATGCTAAAAAAAGTGTAGCTGTTTTCACAGCGTAAAGGTCTTTATTTTTTTTAAAATTTCCTAATATTTTAAGATTTGAAATGAGTCGTATAAGCTTTTAAAAATGGTTGTTATATTAGCTTCATAAAATCTAATACTGCTTTCAGTTAGACTTGATTTACTGTTTGTAAACCTGTTTAGGTTTTCAAAAAATAAGATAATTAGCTTGTCTTTTTTGTAATTAAATGATATTATTTTAGAGCATTAAATAAAAGAGCCTTTATTTAGCAGACAGAAACAAAGTGGCCATACATGAGTATAAAGGTTGATAAATTCGTCATATCCATTATTATAGTAATCGTTTTAGCTTATGTCTTTCCAGAATGGGGAATAGAAAGTAGTCAAATTCCTATTGACGCAATTAGTGCGATAGGCATTTCGCTTATATTCTTTTTTTACGGACTTAAGCTAAATCCAACGCAACTTAAAGCTGGGCTTAAAAACTGGAAATTGCATCTTTTAGTGCAAGGTTCTACATTTTTAATGTTTCCGTTGTTGATTTTATTACTGCGCCCATGTATTCAAAATGAAGCTCAAGAAACCATTTGGTTAGCGTTCTTTTTTTTAGCAGCATTGCCATCTACAGTATCATCGTCTGTAGTGATGGTGGCTATGGCTAAAGGAAATGTATCAGCAGCGATTTTTAATGCAAGTATATCAGGTATTATTGGTATTGTGTTGACTCCACTTTGGATGGGATTGTTTGTAGATAGTATTCAAACGGATTTTGATTTTACTGAAATTTATATCAAGCTCATTGTTCAAATTATTTTACCTGTAATTGTTGGTCTTTTATTGCAACGTTATTTGGGTGATTTTGCTCGTAAGCATAGTAGCAAATTAACTTTGTTTGATAAGGCTATTATCTTATTAATTATTTACAAGAGTTTTGCGGCATCATTTGACAATAATATTTTTAGTGTGGTGTCATTTTTAGATTTACTCTTGCTTTTTATAGGAGTCGTAACGTTATTTATGATTGTTTATTCGTTAACGGGATTTATTTCTAAAAAACTTCAACTCAATAATGAAGATCGTATTACAGCACAATTTTGTGGTACTAAAAAATCATTAGTTCACGGTACTGTTTTTTCTAAAATACTATTCGGAAATATGGCAACTTTAGGTATTGTGTTGTTGCCATTAATGTTGTTTCATGCGACACAAATCTTAATTATAAGTGTTATCGCATCTCAGAAAAGCCGTTAGTTTTTATGTTTTCTAAAACCATTCAAAGTGGATTCCAGAGGCAACTACAGCACCTACTAAAATGATAAGTATAAGAATTATTATTCGTGCTCCAAATTTTGTTTTGTTATCCTTTTGAAAGACGTAATCGCGTCTTTTTTCATCTTCTTCTTTTACAAACTTCATAATTTAAAATTTTACTTATTAATATATACGGTTTTCCTATTTACAAAGGCTAGCATACCTTCTTTTGATAATTCTCTGCCATAGCCTGAAATTTTAGTGCCTCCAAACGGTAATCTTGGATCTGATTTTACCATTTCATTGATAAAAAAAGCACCGTCTTCAATTTCTGATGTGCGTTGTAATGCCGCATCGTAATCTGATGTAAACACCATGGTACCTAACCCAAACTTAGACTTTGATGCCATTGTATATGCCTCGTCTTCTGACTGTACTTTAATAATGGCAGCTACAGGACCAAAAGTTTCTTCTTTAAATACAGGCATTTCCGCTGTAACATTAGTTAGGATTGTAGGTTGAAAATAAGCACCATCTCGTGTATTTCCAAGTGTTACTTTAGCACCTAAATCAATTGATTTTTGAACTTGTTTTTCTAATGTTTCAGCTAAATCTTCACGAGCTAAACACGATATTGTAGTATCGTCTTCTAGTGGATTTCCATAGTTTAAGGCTTTAACTTTTGATGTGAATTTTTCAATAAAGTCATCATAAATATCTTCTACAACTATAAATCGCTTAGCTGCAATGCAACTTTGCCCAGAATTTTGCATTCGTGCTTTTACAATCGTTTCTATGTGTCTGTCTAAATCGGCATCTTTTAAAACAATACACGCGTTGTTTCCACCTAATTCTAATAGTGAAGGTTTAAGGTTTTTTCCTGCGAGTTCTGCTATTTTTCGACCTGCTTTTTCACTTCCAGTTAAGGAAACTGCTTTAACAATGTCATTTGACATAAGTTTTTCAATGCCTTCATGATCTGTAACTAAAGTTTGAAAACATCCTTTAGGAAACTTAGCATCTAAAAAAAGTTTTTCAATAGCTATAGCACAACCTGTAACATTAGAAGCGTGTTTTAGAAGTGCTACATTGCCTGCAGCTAATGTTGGCACAGCAAATCTAAATACTTGCCAAAACGGATAATTCCAAGGCATTACAGCTAAAATACAGCCTAAAGGATCATAACTTATAAAGCTTTCATGTGCTTCGGTTGCAATAATGTCGTCTTGTAAAAAATGATCCGAATTTTGGATATAAAAATCAATGAGATAAATACATTTTTCTATTTCAGCTCTACTTTCTGCAATGGGTTTTCCCATTTCTTTTGTAATGAGTAGGCTTAATTCGGTTTTATTCTGGTGTAATTCATTAGCTAAATTTTGCATTAGCGCTACACGCGTTTTAATCTCTAATTGTTTCCATGTTTTAAATGTTGAATCGGCTAATTCTAATTTCTCTTTTAGTTTAGATTCAGAATCCATAGTATAGGTTTCTAAATGATTTCCGTTAAATGGATGGTATGTTTTAATACTTGTTTTCATAGGATTATTCTATTCTTCAAATCTAGATTTATTTATGTCTTTGAGTTAATTCAATTGCTAAAATGTTTGACGCTAACACTAAAATAGTATTACAGCTAATATTGCTATGTAAAGAGTTAAGCTGTGGCTTATCTTGACTATATCTTTGTGCAACAGCAGTGTGCTGAGTAATAAAATTAACTATAAAAATTAAATAACATGAGTAATAACGGAAATACAGTTTTAGGGATACTAGCAGGAACAGCAGTAGGAGCGGTTTTAGGAATTTTGTTTGCCCCAGATAAGGGTAGTGTAACTAGACAGAGAATTGCAGACGAAGCAGCAACGAAAAGAGATTTGATGGCAGAGAAGGCTACCGAATTAAGAGATTCTTTAGGTAATAGCATTTCTTCTCATAAAGAAAATTTAGACCATCAAGTAGAATCTATAGTTTCTAATGCAAGTTATAAGGCAGAAGATGTCATCACTACACTTGAGTCGAAATTAAAGGATTTAAAAGCTAAGAATAAGAATTTACAGAAAAAAGCCTAATAAATGAGTGTTTTTGACGACATAAACCATACAGCAAGCAAAGTTTCACATATTGGTGAGCGCTACGTTAAGGCGTCTCACCAATATTTTAGATTGAAAATTTTTCAACAACTAACATTGTCATTAAGTTTAGTGACTAAGGTATTGGCTGTAGGAAGTCTATTATTTGCAGGCTTAGTATTCTTATCTATTGCAGCAGCATTAGAAATAGGTAACGCTTTAAATAGCTATGCGCTAGGATTTTTAATAGTAGGTGTGGCTTATGTTATACTGTCACTTATAATTTATAAGTTAAGAACAAAATTCAATTCGTTTATCATAAAAAAAGTAGGACTTAAATTTTTTAATTAATATGAAGACATACGCCACATTTGAAGAAATTGATAACGATTTAAAACGTTTTAAGCTAGAGCGTGATATTGCATGGGAAGAATTAAAATTGACAAAAGGTGAATTTAAGGAAGATTTGCAGCCATTAAATTGGGTAAGTACAGCCTTAAAATTAACTGGGAAATACAGTTTTATTGCACTAATTAGAAAATGGATTTTTAAAAAGTAATTTTCAGCTTGTTTTAGTCTTACATGTCTAATAAATATAGTTTAGTTTTTATGTAAAATTTAAAACGACCTTAAAATATGATATGGGGTAAACTAAACTCCTTCAGATCGGTCCTCTAAATTATATGGTTTAGCAGGACTTTTTAATGCATTGTCACCAGCGTTCTAAGTTCTATACAGTTAACTTTTAAACTTATAGAGCAAATTTGTTGAGGTTCATAAAATTACCTTTGATTAGTAACCAAAAAGAATTACAAATGAACATATACGAAGCCATACGAATTGACCACGATACCCAAAGAGAGCTTTTAGACAAATTAATACAGACTAAAGGAGACTCAAAAGAGAGAACGGAAATTTTTAATAAACTAAAAAAAGAACTCGATTTGCATGCCAATGCAGAGGAGCGACACTTCTATAAACCCTTAATTCCAACAGATATGATGCAAGAACATGCCAGACATGGAATTGCAGAGCACCATGAGATTGATGAGCTTATAGAGCAGTTGGAAGAGACTGAAATGGACTCTTCTGCCTGGCTAAAAACAGCCAAGGATTTAAAAGAAAAAGTAGAACACCATTTGGAAGATGAAGAGCATACTTTTTTTCAGTTATCAGGTAAAATTTTAACCGAAAATCAAAAGGAGGAATTAGCAACAAAATATAATGCATATATGGAAACGCATCGGTAAAAATTAAGAATTAAATCTGTTTTTTATTTGAGCTAAAACTGAAATCTTTTGCATTAAGTTAGGTTGGGTAATTCCCTTAATTTTATCAAATAAAGTAAAGATGTTAAGTGATACACATCTCTAAAATAAAGTATCATAAATTTAAAAAAAAATAGAATTATGAGTACTTACACAGAAGAAGTCGGAGAAAAATTAAACAATTTATTAGAAAAAACATACGATGCTGAAAAAGGTTTTACTAAAGCGGCAGAAAATATAGAACACGCTTCATTAAAATCATACTTTAGAAACAAAGCGCAAGAGCGTCTCAATTTTGGACGTGAATTAAAGCAGGAAATTAGAAGCTTTAATCAAGATGTAGACAAAGGAGGAAGTTTAACAGGAAAAGCGCACAGAGCGTGGATGGATGTTAAAAGTTTGTTTTCAGCCGATGATGAACAATCGATGTTAAACGAAGCCATTAGGGGAGAAAAAGCTGCTATTGAAGAATACGAAGATGTAATAAATGAGACAAGCCTCCCAATGAGTACAAAATCAATATTACAATCGCAGAAATCCACCATTACTAATGGGTTGGCAAAAATAAATGTATTAGAAGACTTACATTAATAGCGGAACGTAGTTAGATTAGGTTTGGTTAGGTTGGGAAAGGTGTCATATGTAAATATGGCACTTTTCCTTTTTATAAATATTAGTTATATGAGTTAGTAATCGTATGAAATGTGTTAAATGTTTGTAGGTTAGTTGTTTATCTTTATGTTATAAGAAATTAGACGAGCTAGTTTCGAATATTAATACTAAAAACCAAAAAATTATGTTACGTTGGACAATCACATTCGTTATAATAGCAATCATAGCAGCCATCCTTGGATTCGGAGGAATAGCAGGAGCAGCGGCAGGAATAGCAAAAATTATCTTCTTTATCTTTATAGTGCTTTTTGTACTATCTCTATTAAAAGGATTAATAAAGAAGTAATATAGATTATATAGCATTTATAAATGGCCTTGAGAAACATAAATCTCAAGGCTTTTTTTTATTTTCACGGAAAACCGTGATAATTAGCATTTTCGATGTATGTAGTATTGTAACATTAATGAAAACAAAATAGTAATGCCGTCTAAGTTTAGATAATAGAATAGCAATATATTACATTTGTCAATAGATTTTATAGCAATAATGCAAATTAGAAAAATAGTTTTTCTTGTGTTCGGGGTGATGTGCTTTCTAGGTTTTACTCAAGAAAAGCAGCACAATTTTAGGGCGTTTGGTCACATGCCTAATGTTGTTAGCAATGATGTTTTTATAAAATTAAATGCAGCAGAAACACAGCAAGTCCGATTTCAATATTTAGATACTATTGCACAGATTTACCTTAAATCAGGTCATGCAGATTCTTTAATGCATTATGGTAAATTGATGAAAAGTGAAGCGTTTTATAAAGATTCAACGTTTCAGGATCTTAAAGAGATTAAGCTTAGAGCTTTATATTTTGAAGGGGTTGCTGCTCAAAAAATGGGATTGTTAGATGAAGCTACAAGCTCGTATATTCAAGGTATTGAAGCATCAACTCCCAAAGATTATATTCATAATTATTTAAAATTACAATTAGCAGAAACGTATTTGTTTAAAGGTGAATTTAACAAAGCTCAAGGGCTCTTAGAAGAATTACCACAAGCCTATACAAATGATGATTTCTATTTGAAAAATGTGGTGATAAAAAGCTTTTTTTTAATTCTACATAAAGATTATGATTTAGCAAAAACGATGATAGATAAAGCATTGTCTAAAGCGTTTATAGAAGATTACCAAAAGTTAAAACTAGAATTACAACTCAATTTGGCTGAAATAGAGTTGAGGCAAGGTCATTACGAAACTCTAATTGATAGTTCAGAAGCCATAAAAACTGAAGCTTTAAATAATGGGTTTTACGATTTGTACATTGAAGCAATTTTAGATATTGGCTATGGCTATGCGATGTTAAACAACTACGACATTTCACAAATGGCGTTAAGTACAGCCTATATAAATACCATTCAGTGGAACCGTTTAGAATTGCAACAAAAAGTTATAGATGCATTAGCAAGACTTTATAATGCCAAAGAAGATTATAAAAACGCCTATAGTTTAATGACCCAATACCAAAGTGTTAGTAGGGAAATAGCACGTAAGCAAAATCAACGTTTGGTAAAAGATTTAGAACTTAAATACGAAACCTTAAAAAAGGAAAAAGAGATTGATAAATTACAAAAAGATCAAATATTAAAAGAGGCAGAAATTGAAAGACAAACAACAATAAAGTATGCTTTTTTAATAGGTTTTTTAATCATTCTTATCCCCGTTGTTTTATTGCTTGTGGTTTATTATCAAAAGCTACAAACGCAGAGTTTATTAAACAAGCAGCAAGAGGCTATAAATCAACAAGAAGTTAAGACCTTATTACAATCGCAGGAATTAGAATTGGCAAAAAATGCCATCGCAGTTCAATCTAAAGAACGCGACCGAATCGCTAGAGAATTACACGATAGTATAGGTGGTAATTTAGCAGGTATTAAATTAAAGATGAATAGTTTTGGTGACCATCAACCAGAATTTAGGCAGATTTTAAATCAGTTAGATATGACCTATAATCAAGTGAGAGAGATTTCTCATAGTTTAATTCCAAAAGAATTCGAAGGGGCTGCTTTTACGGATTTGCTTAATAATTATGTAAACACCCTAAGTGACACTTCAGTAGATTTGCGCCTAGACGTTTTTCCTAAAGAGGCTATCAATGAAATTAATGTGTCTATTCAAGTTGCCTTATTTAATATTATAAAAGAATTAATTACTAATGCTTTAAAACATGCTAAGGCCGAAGAAGTTAGTATACAGCTCACATCACTTCCCCAAGAAAAGAGTATAGAACTTATTTATGAAGACGATGGTATAGGATTCAATTTAAACGCTAATAATAAAGGCATAGGGCTACGTAATATTGAAACCAGAGTTGCCGATTTTAACGGGACAATTTCTATTAATACAGCTGAGAATAGAGGAACAGTTATAAGTATCAGCTTACCACAAACATAACTTATGAAAACACCATTTTCTATAATAATTGCAGACGATCATGCTATGTTTTTAGATGGCTTGACGAGTATTTTAGCAGAAGAAAAATCCATCAACATTATTCTTACAGCAAAAACAGGGACACAGGTTTTAAAGTATATAAGAATTAATACAGATCAAAAAGTAGATTTAATTATTACTGATATAAATATGCCAGAAATGGATGGTGTAGAGCTCAATGCTGTAATAAAAGAAGAGTTTCCACACATCAAAACCCTTGTGGTTAGCATGCTTGAAGATGCTAAAAAAATAAAAACACTTACCGAAGCTAATGCAAATGGATATATTTCTAAAAATGCAGAAAAGACAGAGTTATTAAAAGCTATTACATCTATTTTAGGAGGTCAAAATTACTTTTCACCTCACATTAAGCAGATCCTAATGGAAGCTATGTTTTCTGCTAAATCTGAACCTGAAATTTCATTAAGTAAACGAGAAACAGAAGTCTTAAAACTCATCGCACAAGAGTTTACAACTCAAGAAATTGCAGACCAGTTATTTTTAAGTAAGCATACTATTGAAAGTTATCGTAAAAACCTTATCTCTAAGCTAGGAGTACGCAATTTGGCAGGTCTTACGCGTTATGCCGTAGAAAAAGGAATGCTTAAATAATATCTTTATCCCTTAATATCTTTATCCCTGAAAACAGGGTAAGCACTTTTACTAGTTACCGTCTGTTTTGCACTGGCTTGTTTATTGAAATTTGCGTCATAATTAATCACTAAAAATTAAACATTATGATTTACGGAATTTCATTAATTCTTTTGAGCATTATTGCAGTGCCATCACTTATTTTATCAAAAAAACCTAACGCACAAGAACTGTTAGACAAAGTAGCACCTTACCAAGGTTGGATAGGTATTGTCTTTTGCTTTTTTGGAGTTTGGGGAATTATTTCAGCCTTTCTTAATATGGGCTGGTTATCAGTAGCACCAATTTGGTGGATAACCTTATTAGCAGGAAGCTTTGTAGAAGCTGCACTTGGGTTTATGCTTGGCTTTGGTATGATAAACAAATTATTGCTAAGTAAAAATGAAGCTGCAAAGGAAAAAGCGGCCAAATTAAGAGAAACATTAGCACCCAAACTAGGTAAATTAGGTATTCTAGGCCTTGTAGTTGGCGGTTGGATGATTGCTGCTTCTTTTATGTTTACAGTATAACCACTATAATTCAAACCACTATATTTTATTATGAAACCTATTATTTTAATACTCATGCTATGTGCTTCAGTATATGCAAAAGCACAGCAAATAACACCAGAAAGATCAATTACAGTTCATGGTACAGTAGAAAAACCATTAAATGATGTAATGTACAAAACAGAAGTCACCTTGTCATTAGAAAAAGGCTATTATGGAGATGGTCCATATAAAACTTTAGACGAGTTGTTGGCTAAGTATTACGAAGAGGTTAAAAGTCTAAACATTGATACTTCAAAGTTTATAAGGGATGATTTGGCTTTTGCGGCAATGGGTTATAGAACTGAAGGAACTGTTCTTAGATATGAAACCAAGAGCAAAAAAGATATTTTAAAACTTACTAATATAAAAATGTCTCAGGCCATGCCTTCTTATGTTCAGGTTAAATCTAAAATATTTGATGCAGAGATTAAGTTATTAACTCAAAAAGCTCTGGAAAATGCACGCAAAAATGCAGAATTACTTGCGGAAGTTTCAGGAGAGGAAATAGATAAAATATTTTCTATAAGTAGTTACGATTTAGGGGAGGAGTCGTATTGGAGAGCTGCAAATTCTGGCACGGAATATCTTAGATTAACCGTTGTGTATACATTAAAAGACTAATATTTAGTTTTTATTTAGGGGTAAAGTCTGCGTTACATTATTTTAAAAGATGTGCGCAGGCTTTATATATTTTAAAATTTTTACCGTTTGAGTTTTATTCTATACGTTTATAATTTTCAGAATAAATACGATTACCATCTTCATCTAACTCAATTTGTTGAAAACGATTGTTCTGTAATTGTAATTCAAATTTAAATGCTTTTTTTTCAGCAATTACCTCATTCATTACCGCAGATCCAAAATCTAAAACTTCAGTAAGAGTATCGTCTTTATACTTATAAGTGCCATACCCAAACCATTCAGAAGAATCTGCAGGTTTATGTTTACACCACATGACTTTTGTGTCTGTATACATTTTTAATTGTCTAGAGCTTGAAGATGTATTAAAAGAATCTACAACCATATTATCTTTATAATTATAAAATCCAACTAATTCCCATGTGCCTTTGAGATTTTTGCTATTTGTATCAATAGTTTCCTCAACTTCAACAGCTGTTGTAGTCTTTTTGGGTTGGTCATTACAAGAAGATATAAACACCAATGCAAGGCTTAAAACTAAAATTTTACGCGACATAATTTCTTGGGTTTTACTATTAAACACCTTTAAATTACGAAATTATGAGTAAAAGAAGCCATGATTTAAAATATTTATGATACTATAATTACTGTTAATAACTTCTATGTAAGGATTTATACAAAAAACCTACTTTTGTTTTACGTAATAAAATACATAATATGTCTGATACAATTGAAAAAGTAAAGTGTTTAATTATAGGTTCTGGCCCAGCAGGTTACACAGCTGCAATTTATGCGTCAAGAGCTAATATGTTTCCTGTTTTATACCAAGGAGAGCAGCCTGGTGGTCAATTAACAACTACCAATGAAGTTGAGAATTTTCCTGGATACCCAGAAGGAATTACGGGACCAGAAATGATGATTGAGCTACAAAAGCAAGCAGAACGCTTTGGTACTGATGTGCGCCATGGTTGGATAACTAAAGTAGACTTTTCAGGAGATGTTCATAAAGTTTGGGTAAATGAAGAGAAAGAAATTCATGCAGATACTATTATTATTTCTACAGGAGCATCTGCGAAATATTTAGGTTTACCTTCTGAACAAAAATATTTAAAATTAGGAGGCGGTGTTTCTGCTTGTGCTGTTTGTGATGGTTTCTTTTATAGAAATCAAGAGGTAGTAATTGTAGGAGCTGGAGATTCTGCTTGTGAAGAAGCTCACTACTTATCTAAACTTTGTAAAAAAGTAACCATGTTGGTAAGACGTGATGAATTTAGAGCCTCTAAAATCATGGCACAACGTGTAAAGAATACTGAAAATATTGAAATACTTTTCAACACTGAAACAGATGAGGTTTTAGGTGATGGACAAGTGGTTACAGGAGTTAGAGTCTATAACAACAAAACCAATGAAAAACACGATATTGAAGCTACAGGATTCTTTGTAGCAATTGGTCATAAACCCAATACAGATATTTTTAAAGACTTTTTAGATTTAGACGAAACAGGTTATATTATCAACGCAAAACCAGGGACAAGTAAAACCAATGTAGAGGGAGTTTTTGTAAGTGGAGATGCTGCAGACCATGTGTACAGACAGGCAATTACTGCTGCTGGAACAGGCTGTATGGCTGCTTTAGATGCTGAACGTTATTTGGCAGCTAAAGATTCTGATTTTGAGGTGGCTACTTCTAGTTATAATTAAATAAAAGTAAGCTTAATGAAGAAATACTTATTAGGTGCATTTGTATTTTTAATTTTAGTATCGTGCTCAAGTGATGACAGTACTGATAATGCAAATAATTCATTACTAATAGGAACATGGACAGGTGTCTCTAGTGTTTTTAATGGGAATAATATAGGTGTTCCTGATAGTAATACAGTGAAATTTACATCTAACAATCGCGTTGAATTTATATATGGAGGCTTCGGAATTAATGGAGAAAATATATCTGAATTTGGAAGCTGGGCTAAAAATGAAACCACACTTACAATAACTTGGGATGACTCAGAAGCTGGTTTAGAAGCTTATGTTTTAGAAGTTAATGAGCTAACTGAATCTATTTTAAAGTGGACAACTAATATAAGTGGAGAAGGAACGCTAGTTGAAACATACCAACGTTAGAAAAAGCTATTATTACAATCTTAATAACTAAAAGCCGAAGCAAATAAACTTCGGCTTTTTTTATGCAAAATTTTAAAATCCCTTAAGCGTTAATTTTTGTAAGAAATAATTGATGTATGACTTTTGTCATAAATTAAAATGCTTTTTATGTAAATCTTTGCACAAACATAAAAACGCAACTATGAAACATTCAGTTAAATTTCCGGTATTTTTTCTAACAGTATTTTTAAGCAGTCTTTTTTCTTTTCAGGTTGCTTTATCTCAAAATTATATCTTAAATAATAACGCTTCAGTTCTAGAAGTTCATGGTACATCTTCTTTACACGATTGGACCTTAGAAACAGAAAAGCAATCAGGTAAAATTGTTATTGCGCATTCAGGAGATTTAGAAATTAAAACTTTAAGTTTTTCTGTAGAAGCAGAGAGTCTTAAAAGTGGGAAATCTTCAATGGACAAAAACACTTATAAAGCCTTAAAAACAGAGGATTATAAAACTATGACTTTTGACCTTGTATCGGTTAAAAAAATAGAGAAGTTATCCGATAAATCGTTTAAAGTTTCTACAACAGGTAAAATGACTATTGCTGGTGTTACAAAAAATATGTCTATAGATATGATTCTAAAGCTAGAGGGAAATAAGATTTTACTCAATGGCGAAAAATCATTTAAAATGACAGATTTTGGAATTGATCCACCTAAAGCATTATTAGGAACTATTAAAACAGGAGATGCAATTAAAATCGAATTCAAATCTGTATTCGAAACCAAATAATATAATTCAAAATCAATTAAAAATTAAACCAATAAATTATGAAATTAGCACTAAAACTCGTAGGCTTTATCATTGTATTGACAATGGGGTATTCTTTATCTGCACAGACAAAAAATAAAAGAGACTTCGATAATTATAGGCAACCAGATCAACGAGGTGTCAATGTTTTTGAGGCAAAAAAGGATACAATCACTTCTTTTGAAGACTTGTATGTTAGAATTGGAGGTTCATTTGCTCTTCAATACCAAGCGCTAGATAACGAAAATTCAGGTACATTACCTTTAGCAGAAGTAGGTAGCAACTTTAACTTAGCAACAGCTAATTTAGATTTAGATGTAGCACTGTATGATGGTGTAAGCATGCATTTAAGAACGTATTTGTCTTCTAGACACCACCATGAGCCTTATGTAAAAGGTGGCTATTTTAAAATAGACAAATTAGATTTTATTAGAGAAGGTTTTATGGAAGACCTAATGAAGCATACAACGATTAAAATTGGACATATGGAAAACAACTATGGTGATGCGCATTTTAGAAGAAGTGATAATGCACAAGCACTATACAACCCATTTGTTGGAAACTTAATAATGGATTCATTTACAACAGAGGTTGGAGCAGAAGTATATTACACAACAGATATGGGACTTTTTGGTATGATAGGATTTACTAATGGTAAATTAAACCAAAGTACAACTGTATCTGATGGAACAACAGGTGGTGCTGCTTTTTTAGCAAAGTTAGGTTACGATAAACAAATCAATGATGATTTCAGATTCAGATTAACAGGATCTTTATATAATACAGGATATGCTCCAAATGTATATTTGTATTCTGCAGATAGAGCAGGTTCTAGATATTATAATATTATGCAAGATGCTACTGCAACTAGTGATAATTTTAGATCTGGACGTTTTGATCCTGGATTCAAAAATCAAATTACTGCAATTATGATTAATCCATTTGTGAAATATGGTGGATTAGAAGTATTTGGTACGATTGAAATAACATCAGGTAAAGCATTAGCAGAAACCGACAGAAGAGATGCTAACCAATATGCAGGTGAAGTTATTTACAGATTTGGAGAAACTGAAAATGTGTTTTTAGGCGCACGTTACAATACTGTAAGCGCAGAATTAGCTGGAGGTGATGATGTAAGTATTGATAGATTTCAATTAGGAGCAGGTTGGTTCTTAACTAAGAATGTTCTAATGAAAGCAGAGTACGTAAGCCAAAGTTATAATGATTACCCAGCAGGAGACCTTCTTGAAGATGGTAAATTTGATGGAGTTATACTTGAAGCTGTAATTAGTTTCTAAGTACTAATAAATAAAAAGGCCTTTGTCATTACGATAGAGGCCTTGTTTTTTAATCTTTAGTTATGCTTAAGACATTATCATATATAATTTTATTTTTTTTAGGATCTGCGAGCTTTATTCCTAAAATGGACGTGTCTAAATTTAAGGAATCCACTATAAACCTTTCTTCTGAAAGTTATCTAAAAATTAAAGGAAAAACGAATGTCAGTACTTTTGAATGTCAGTTTGATATGACTGCCATTTCAGAAGCTATTAATATTACATACAAAGATGAAGATAGTATCGTTAAGTTTAACGATACCAAATTAATACTTCCTAATTTAGAGTTTAACTGTGGAGGTAAGGCTATTAATAAAGATTTTAATAAATTACTTAATACCGAAGAGTTTCCAGAAATAACACTCAAGTTAAAAAAGCTTTCTAAATCTAAAACAAAAGCAAACTCTATTACAGCAACTATAGAAATTAACATTAGCAATATCGTAAACACTTATACGATTCCTATTTCTGTAATTAATAATAACGATTTACATGTAAGTGGAGTAATGCCTTTAGATATCAATGATTTTAGTTTAACTGCACCAACAAAAATGTTAGGTATGGTAAAAGTTTCACCTAAAATAGAGATTCAGTTTTCTCTTAAAATACTAGAGTAGAGCCTTAGTAGTCTTATTTAGCGTTTTTTCTTCTGCAATTTAGCTGTGTCTTCAAACTTCGTAATTGTTATTGCAGGACTTCCAAATAAATAAATTTCACTATTACCAGAAGCCGCAATAGAAATCTGATCAATTGCAGCAATCGTTAAATCACTACTGCCTTCAATACTTGTATCTGCAGTTTTAACGTCAAATTTTGGACCGTTAAAGTTGGTTGAGTTATCTAATCTAATAACAGAACTATTTGCAGTACCTTCAATAACAGCATCAGAACGTTGGTATAAATCAAAGTCTGCAACTTTACTATAAATTAAGGCATCTAACTTACTGTTGTCACTTAATTCAATTTTTGTAGTATCTGCAGTAAGATTTAACCGTGTTTTCGATTTTCCTGAAGCTTTATAAGTGATAGTTTTAGCGTTAATATTTAAATACGCTCTAGAATTATCTGCAGTTGTTAAAGTAACATCGCCAAGCTCCATAGAGGTTAATGACCTAATTTCTCCGTCACCTCTAGTTTCAATAGTATGAAGGCCATCACTATAGTTTACAGTAATATTTAGTTTCTTTTTAGATGAAATACGAATGGTTTCAACAAAAGTAAGGACACCATCTACAACATTAAACTGAATAACTTCATGTAAGTTATCATCTGCTTCTACATTTACAGAAGGCTTACTATTATAGACAACTTCTATTGAAAAATCACCATCAACTACAATCGAATGGAAATCATCAATATATGTTTGTTTAATAGTGACATTTCTATCTCCTTTAATTTTTTCTGCAGATTGAGCTGTTGCAATAGGTGTCGCAACAATCATTAAAAGCAGAATGAGTAATATTTTTTTCATATTCTAAAGTTTACTGTCTTTTAAGAGACACAAAACGTATCAAATTGGTCACTTTTTAAGGTTTTCTACCGCTTAGATCTATTTTAATTGTCAATATTAATGATTTCTATTTAATATAGGTCAAATAAAAGTTATTAAACTAAGATATACAAAAATCATCCCAAACTCTAATTAGAATTCAGGATGATTTATAATTGATTGGTTGTTAGTGTTTTGAATAAATATCTAAACTTAAATGATTATTGTTGTTTTATACTACCAGCAGAAGTGTCCGTTTTTTCTACTTTTTCAGGATTTCCATAATATTTAATATCTCCACCACTTGTAGCCTTAGCGGTTAACGCTTTTGTGGTGTTTACAAAAATATCAGCACCACTTGTGGCTTTTACATCAGATGTTTCAGCTAAAAGGTTAGAGGCATCAATATCGCTTCCACTTGTTGCAGATGCAGTGAGTGCTTTTGTGGTACCGCTAATTTTTATATCGCTTCCGCTTGTAGAGTTACAATATAATGTTAGCGTTTTTACATCTAATGTAATATCTGATCCGCTTGTTGTGTTTAATTCCAGTTTGTCAACTTCAATAGTGTTTGTAGAATAAACATCGCTACCACTTGTGGCTTTTATTACAGAAATGTCTTTAAGGTTGAGTCTAATTTTTTTTGAAGATGCACTTCTTATATTTTGAGTAGAATAAATTCGTAATATATTATTTTCTACATCTGTCATAATTAGATCGTGAAGATTTGCATCTGCCTCAACGCTTAAATTAACATTATTAGATTGAGTAATGTAGAGGTCTAAACCTTGACTAATTTTAATTTCGTTAAAGTCATTAGAAATAGTCCTCTTTTCTGTGATAACTTCTCTATTACCATCTATTCCTTGTCCAAAATTCATGGAAAAGTTACAGGATAGCATTAATAAACTAATAATACTGGTTACGATAATTCTTGTTAATGTAGTCATGATTTCTGTTGGTTTTTTGATTGATGAAATTTTTATAAATTTAAGTTGATTAGGCTTAATGGTATATTAAAATGTGATGACTTGTAGAATTTTTGGTTTCAATTGTCATTAATTTCAATATTAACACCATTCTCTTCGTTAATTGAGATGGTAACTTCTGATTTTTCTTTATTAGTAATGGTTTCAATAATTTCGCTTGTTTCTTCAATGAATTCTTCATTCTCAATTTCATCATCGCAATCTAAACACTCAACATCATCTTCTTTTACTTTTAGGAAATGGTTTTCCATTCCTCTCTTCAGAATTTCGTTTGAAGATTTATAATAGCGACGAAAATTTTGTGTATTGCTGTTGGCAATAAAGATGCTACCTTCAGGTAGGTACAATACCACTTCAATATGTTGATCGCTAAATTTATTTGAAGCATGCGTAATTAAATATGAATCTAATTTTAGTTCGTTATTTACTATAGAATAATTGTATTTAATTTCATTAGCTCGTTTTCTTGCTAATTCATAACTACTACCTCTTGCCAAAGCAATAATTTTTATGCTAGCTAAAGAGTCTGTGGTAGATTTTACAGTAAGCCTTATATCTGTTGCTGATATAATATTGTTACCATCATCTGTACTACTAATTCTATAGCCATTATTGTTGCTATATAAATGTTTGTTATATTCATCGTGACCAACCATTTTAATTTTCAGTGTATCGCCTGAAGCAATATTTAAAGTGTCGTCAACTTTAGTGAAATTCGCATCATATGCTTGTTCTGTGGCTTGTTTAATTCCTGTAATAATGAGTCCAATAATTGAGACAATCCAAAGACCTAATAATGCAAATTTTGCAATATTCCCTATAGACTTTAGGTTGTTTACCAAAATCTTTAAACCTAAATAGAATATAAAGAAAAATGGAATTCCTACAGCAAAAAATAGTAGTAACGACATTAGCCAAATAGGAATATTAGCCGCATTAGAGGCATTAATAAAATCCATGCCAGGGAAATGAATAACATCGGTGATTCCTACAGTAAATAATGCGATTATCATGGCTATTAAAGCACTTATACCTACAATAATTAAGATAATACCAATGAATTTTGCAATCACTCTTAAGAAGAACATGATAATTGAACCAATGCCATCAAAAAAGTTTTGAGAGCTCGATTTTAGTTTACTGCCTTGCTTTTGAAAATTAACACCTTTTACGGTTTCCGATATATTATCAGATACATGATCAAAGCCTTCTTTTAGTTTGTCTCCATGTTTTTTTAAATCTACATTTTTTACCGTTTCAGAAACGGTATCAATACCATCTTTAATTTTTTTTTCGATATTACTGATATTTACCGGATCACCAGTCATGGTTAGTTTTTCGGCTGTAGTTTTTGCTTCAGGTATTAATGCCCAAAGTAAAATATAAAGCAGAAAACCTGTACCTGCACCAAATATTAAAAGAAACCAAACAATTCTAATCCATAAGGCATCAATACCAAAATAATGACCTAAACCAGCAGAAACACCACCAACATAAGAGTTGTCTGTGTCTCTAAACAATCGTCTCGATGTTGTTGATTTTTGTTTGTAGTGTTGTTTAGGTTCATCTTCAAAGATTTCGTCATCTACGAGGTAATCTTCTGGTTGCCCCATAATGGTAATAACCTCGTCAACGAGTTTAACACCAACCACTTGTTTTTCGTTTTGTATACGTTCAGAGAATAATTCTGCAATACGAGCTTCTATATCTGCTATAATTTCTGAACGACCTTGAGAGTCTGTAAATGAACGTTTTATAGCCTCAAGATAGCGTTGCAATTTAAGGTATGCATCCTCATCTATATGGAAGAATATACCTGCTAAATTTATATTGACTGTTTTATTCATTTCTTTGTTGTTTTTGTATTGGTTACTAGGTTAACGGCATTTTGTAAGTCGCTCCAGGTTGAGTTTAATTCATTAAGAAACAGCTTTCCTGTCTCGGTAAGTCCATAATATTTTCTTGGTGGTCCAGATGTCGATTCTTCCCAACGGTAATTGAGTAATCCAGCGTTTTTTAATCTTGTTAATAGTGGATATATGGTTCCTTCTACAACAAGCATTTTTGCGTCTTTTAGTGTGCCTAGAATTTCTGCAACATAAGCATCTTCATCTTTTAAAATGGATAATATGCAATATTCTAAAACACCTTTACGCATTTGTGCTTTTGTGTTTTCTATCTTCATATGATATAATTCTTAAATTCTATTAAACTGTTCATTTTTTGATTGATTTGTGATACTGAAGTACGTTCAGTACCGATTGATGAATAATTTTGGTTGCTGAAATTAATTCAACATTAATTATTTTAAAAAATTGATGGTAAAAGGATATTTAAACGTCTGTCCATCTCTAGCCGATAAGCTCGCTTTAACAATAAGAGCTAATTCTATTATAAAAGCGATTACTGCCAATGCACCCAATCCACCTCCTATATATAATAAAGGGGAAGGCTCGCCTACATTAATATGAAAATCATGAAAACCATGAAAATCTATAACATCTAAGCCTCTAAATAATTTAAAGATGAAAAAAGGAACACTTAAAGTGCCTATAATAATAGCATAAAGTAAAACACTAATCTGAAAATTAATGGCTTGCTTACCATGCGTATCTATAAATTCTGATTTATCCTTGTTAGCTGCCCATAATACTATTGGACCAATAAAATTCCCAAACGGAATTACAAACCTAGAAAAGGTAGACAAGTGTATAAATGTCGCTAAATTTTTATGATGATTGTTTAACATGTTTAAAAGTATATAATAGTTGCTTATACAAATATATGTCTTTAAAAAGGTATTATGTTACGCATAGTACTAAAAATTAACATTTTATTAACATTAGTTATGTTGAGTTTTTTCGATTATTTTAGTGAAAAATATTATGAATCTATATGAAAATCACTCCTTCTAAACTCAATAAATATCTAATGTTTAAGCTGCCTGCAGCATATTTTACAGGTGTGAGAACTCAAGAATTAAATAATAACTCTTGTGTTGTTACGGTAAAACATCGTTGGGTAAATCAAAATCCATTTAAATCTATGTTTTGGGCTGTGCAAGGTATGGCGGCAGAGTTAACTACTGGTGCTTTAGTTATGCAAAAGATAAGAGAAAGTGGAAAAAAAATATCTATGTTGGTTGCAAGTAATAACGCATCATTTACTAAAAAAGCTACAGGAAGAATTACATTTAAGTGTGTTGAAGGTGAAAAGATTAATGACGCAATATCAAAAGCAATAGAAACAGGCGAAGGGCAAACAGTTTGGTTAAATGCCAATGGAGTAAATACAGATGGAGTAGAAGTCTCTTCTTTTAATTTTGAATGGACACTAAAAGTAAAGTCATAGGTTTTACTTTTAAAGTTCACCGTAAATAGGCATAATAAATTTAGTAATTGAAATTTTTATAAACTGTAACAATTTACATATTCTATCAACATATAAGTGAATCAATCTTAAAACAATACATTAATTATGGAAAAATTACCAGATTTTAGCGATAGAAACGCACACGAAATAGATTACCGAATTTATGGTGAAGAAATGCAATATGTAGAAATAGAGTTAGATCCACAAGAAGCCGTAATTGCAGAATCAGGAAGCTTTATGATGATGGACGATGGCATAAAAATGGATACCATTTTTGGAGATGGTTCAGAAAAAGATACAGGCCTTTTAGGTAAAATACTTGGAGCTGGAAAACGTATTCTTACAGGCGAAAGCTTATTTATGACAGCTTTTTATAACGATCTTGTAGGTAAACGAAACGTGTCTTTTGCGTCTCCTTATCCTGGAAAAATAATTCCGATTGACTTAATGGAATATGGCGGTAAATTTATTTGCCAAAAAGATGCTTTTTTATGCGCGGCAAAAGGGGTTAGTGTAGGTATTGAGTTTTCTAAAAAATTAGGACGTGGATTTTTTGGAGGTGAAGGTTTTATTATGCAAAAGTTAGAAGGAGATGGTATGGCATTTGTTCATGCAGGTGGCACCACAGCCGTAAAAACTTTGGCTGCAGGCGAAACCTTACGTGTAGATACAGGGTGCATTATCGGTTTTACACAAGGTGTAGATTACGATATTGAGTTTGTTGGAGGCATAAAAAATTCCATTTTTGGTGGAGAAGGCTTATTTTTTGCAAGGCTTCAAGGACCAGGAAAAGTATATATTCAATCTTTACCATTTAGTAGATTGGCAGGACGTGTTTTAGCTTCTGTACCAAGAGGTGGAAAGTCTAAAGGTGAAGGTAGTATTTTAGGAGGTTTAGGCGATTTGTTAGATGGTGATAATAGATTTTAAAAACAAATAACCACCTGTTATTTAGGGTGTTATGTGTTTTTGTGTTTTGTTTTTGTCTTAATAAATATTTTAAATGAATTATTTCCAAACTTTTAACATAAGAAGCTGTTAAACTTTCTATGAAAATGAGTTTCATTGTTAATTTTTATTATCTTTAAAACATAATTGAAACAATAGCCTATAGAGAACATCTACCTTTGTTAAACCTAAAACTAAAAATAAACTATGGCGAGAGCGATGTACGAGTACACTAAAACTGTACTTAGCAAAGTGAGTTTTGATGCGACATTATTCTGCAAGGAAGTACAAAAAGCAGTTAGGCGATTACTGCCTCACGAACTTGAAGAACTTAGAATATATATTCAGTCCCTAATCAATCAAAACCCGGAATTAAATCAATGTTTAATTTATTTAAAAGCATAAAAAAAGCGTCCCAATAACCTTGGGACGCTTTTTTTTGTTTTAATCTTTTATTACTTAGCCTTTGGGCTAATAATTTCTACATTCTGAAATGCAATTGCACCTCTAATGATACCAGAAATAACATCGTGTAAAGCATTAATAATTTGCATTTTTAATTCACTTTTATGATAAATAATGCTCACTTCTCTTGCAGGAGAAGGTTCTTTAAAGTGTCTTAAATTAGAACTGAAATTTTCCTTAACATCTAAAGTGTGTAAATAGGGCAATAGTGTCATGCCCATACCTTCGTTAGATAATTTAATAAGTGTTTCTATACTGCCACTTTCCAATTGAAAATTTTCATCAATTTGATCTTTAAATGTTTTACAGAGGTTAATAACACCATCTCTAAAGCAGTGACCATCTTCTAAAAGCAGCATGTCATCAATACTTAAATCAGAAACTTCAATAGTTTTTTTGTCTTTTAATCGGTGGTTTTCCGGGATGTAAGCCACAAAAGGCTCATAATATAAAACACGCTCTTTTATATTGTCGCTCTCTAAAGGTGTAGCTGCAATAGCGGCATCTAAATGGCCATCACTAAGACGTGTTAAAATTTCTTCAGTGGTTAATTCTTCAATTTTTAATTTAACTTTTGGGAATTTCTTTATAAAATTCTTTAAAAACATTGGTAACAATGTTGGCATAACGGTAGGAATAATGCCTAACCTAAACTCACCACCTATAAATCCTTTTTGCTGATCTACGATATCTTGAATCCTATCGGCTTCATTTACAATATTTCTGGCTTGAAAAACAATTTTTCTTCCAACATCTGTTAATTCAATTGGTTTCTTACCTCTGTCAAAAATAGTAATGTCTAATTCGTCTTCTAATTTCTGAATCTGAGTACTTAAGGTAGGTTGTGTTACAAAGCATTTTTCTGCTGCTTTGGTAAAATTCTTATGTTCTGCTATGGCTAAAGCATATTTTAGTTGTGTAATGGTCATAACTATTAATTTAGACTATAAAAGTATATAAAGTATTCATAAAAACTATACGAAATAAGGCTTATTTAAATCGTAACTTTGAATAAACAAAAAAACAACACATTATGACACTTAATAGCATCGGTTTAGATACCGAAAAAACAAAAGTATTAGCTGATGAATTAAACCAGTTATTAGCAAATTTTCAATTGTACTATCAAAATTTAAGAGGTATTCATTGGAACATAAAAGGACGTGGCTTTTTTAATCTTCATGTGAAATTTGAAGAATTATATACAGATGCGAACCTTAAAGTAGATGAAATAGCAGAGCGTATTTTAACACTAGGCGCTACGCCATTGCATACCTTTGAAGACTACACTAAAGCGGCAAAAGTACCGGTTGGAAAAAATATTTCTAAAGATGAAAAAGCAGTTCAACTAATTGTAGATTCATTGTCAGAATTATTGAAAATAGAAAGAGGAATTTTAGAAACAGCTGGCGAAGCTAATGATGAAGGAACTAACTCAATGATGAGTGATTTCATTACTGAACAAGAAAAAACAGTTTGGATGATGAAAGCATGGTTGGGTGAAACTGTATAATCATTATAGAATAAAAGCAAAATCCCCTCAGTAATATTACTGAGGGGATTTTTTTTTTTAACAAAAATAGCTATTAATCACATTCACGACTCACAATCATTTCGTCTCCATTATTAGACTGAAGAGTTATTGAGCAAGGAAGGTCACAGTCTGCTATTCTCCATTCTCCAGTTGCTTGTTGTAAATCTGGACCAGAGAAGCTCATTGAAAGCATGTTGCCCGTTGTTGGGTTCTCTTCAGCAGACCATGTTCCAGAAAAAGTAGATCCACTAGAGATCCATTGTAAAGTTCCATTAGAATTAAACGTGATTTCATAAACGTTTAAATCTTGAGAACCATTGTAACTGTTAATTGTCCATCCTGTAAAACCTTCTAATGCATCAGAGATGGCTGTTGGTAAACAAAGATCATTACTAGAATTACAATATACAAAATCAAATTCTGTATAACCATCGCAGAATGCTAGACAAGCATTATTATACACTAATGTTATGATATTACCATCTGGTTGTTCAATTTCTACACATATAGGATCAACATTTGCAGGACAAGGACAGCCATAACAGCTAGTAATTAATGCATCCATGTCATCTGAGTTATTAACTTCTACTGTATCTCCATTTTCTAATGTTACAGTAAGTGGATACACAAAGTCAAAATGATACATATCGTAGAGCGCTGTTCCTAATTCTTCATCAGAATTAACAACAACAGTTGTATTGTTATCTAAAACAATTGATATAGGATAGTTTAAAGTAAAACAGTCACTACCAATTGGATTATAATCTTCTTCACAGGTATCTAAGAAGTCCTCTTCTGTAAATCCATCACAAGCAGCATAACATGCATTAGGATACGTTACTGTAAATATAGCACCACTAGGGTCAGAGATTTCTACACATACAGGATCATACACTTCGTAGCAATCGCAAGGTTCAACAACATCAAAGTCGCAACTTCCTAATAATGCAATAAATTCATTTTCGTTATTAATTGTAACAATTTCAATAGCATTTGTACTATCACTATAGGTTTCAACATTAAACGGAAAAGCAATACCATTAATAAATAAATCTTCAGTAGAATTTAACATGATATCTATTAAACCTTCTAAGTCTGCAACTGTAACCGTTGTTCCGTTGTTATAAGCTAAGTTTAATGGGTACACAAAATCGAAACAAAAATCTAAAACAATGTTTCCTGCTGGATTGTTGGGTTGTGTTACATTTCCGCTATCATCAAATTGAGTTCTTAGTTGTAAGAGCGCATTAGTGATAGATTCACTTTCTTCTGTGTGTTGTTGTTCCTCGATTAGCGATTCGTTGTTAGTACATGAGGTTAGCACCATAAGTGCCATCACAAGACTAAATAAGGTTAGTTTTAATGTTTTCATTTTGTTGAAATTAAAAAGGTTAAAATTAAATTATCGAGGTTAATCTACTCTAAGACAACATACGTTTTAAAAACCCTACTTTTTTCTCAAACTATTTTTTTCATAGTTTTGAATGCGAAAATAAATTAATTCAATGTCTAAAAATAGCCGTAATATTTGTCATTCTAAAACCTTTGAGTTTATATACAATACTTACGCAAAGGCAATTAGGCGTTTTTTGTTTTTTAAGACACAAGATGTTGAAGCGGCAGAAGATATATTGCAGGATGTTTTTGTTAAGCTTTGGGATAATTGCAGTAATGTAGATTATGATAAAGTAAAAAGTTATCTCTATAGCATAGCAAACAACATGTTTATAAACGAAAAGAAACATCAGAAAGTAGTGCATAAATATAACGAGAATTATAAAAAGCATCATACCAATGAATCTCCAGAATTTATTATGCTCGAAAAAGAGTTTATGGAAAAACTCGAAAAAACCATTGCATCATTACCAGAGAAACAGCGTGAAGTATTCCTATTAAATAGAATTGAAAAGAAAAAATATAAAGACATCGCAGACATGCTCAATATCTCCGTAAAAGCTGTTGAAAAGCGAATGCATCAGGCTTTAGTTGTAATGCGAACAGAAATAGGAAAAGTTTAATTTTAAATCTAAGTAGGGTTTTTAAAATGTGTGTTGTCTTAGTAATAGAAGAAAATGGAAAGTCAAAAATCAAATATAGATAAAGATACGTTTTTAGCACAATGGCTAGAAGGTGAGCGCTCAGATATGGAGTTGAAAAACTTAGTAAGTGATGACGACTTTAATGCTTATAAAAAACTAAAAAAAGGAATTGAGGTTGCTGAACAATTGGATGCTCCAATTAATTTGAGTTATGATAAAATTCAAAAACGTATTTCTACTAAGCAACCAAAAGTCCGATCATTATATAAAACTTGGACCATAGGTATTGCTGCTTCTCTTATTTTGCTCTTTGGATTGTTTTCTTTATTTGGTAATGACAATGTAATAATTGAAACTGGTTTTGGTGAAAACAAAACTATTGCGCTTTTAGATGGTTCGGAAGTAATTCTTAATTCTAAATCTAAAGTAACTTATAATAAGAGTGACTGGACAACGAATAGAGAATTAACCTTAGAAGGTGAAGCTTATTTTAAAGTGCAAAAAGGAAATACATTTACCGTTAAAACAGCCAATGGTTCAGTATCTGTTTTAGGAACACAATTTAATGTAAACTCTACAAGTGATTTTTTTGATGTGGTCTGTTATGAGGGGAAAGTTAGCGTTAAGACTAATGCTTCAGAGCACATCTTATTTCCAACTAATGGTATTAGAAAAATTAATGGTTTTCCTTCAGAGAATTCTGTAACACAACATTTACAACCAACTTGGATAACTGGAGAAAGTACTTTTAAAAGTGTACCTATTAAGTATGTTATTTCCGCACTAGAAGAGCAGTACAATATTACCTTTAATACAGAGTCTATTGATGGATCAGTGTTGTTTTCAGGTAGCTTTCCTCATAATAATTTAAATGTCGCTTTAAAAACGGTTTTTGAAACTATGGACATAAAATTTTCTGAAAAAGAGAAACGTAACATTAAACTTAGATACTAAAGATGAGGTTAATCTATTTCTTTGTTTTAATGTTACTCCCATTACTAGCCTTTTCTCAAGAAGAGGCTTTTTACATTCAATTTACAGACGAAGATATTAGAGATGTATTCACTAAAATTGAAGATAAATACAATGTCTTGTTTTCATATAAAGATGAAGATTTAAGTAAAAACCGTATTACTATTAAGCGAGAAAAAAGAACTCTTTTAGAGGTGTTAGCTGCTATTAAAGATGTTACAGGTTTAAATTATAAAGTGTTGAATAATCGCTATGTTATTATTAACCAAAATTCAGAAAAAGACGTTGATTTTAATGCTTTAGATAAAGTGGTAATTCGTAGTTATTTAACTAAAGGAATTAAAAAAAACAGCGATGGTTCTTATAATATACAACCCGTAAAACTTGGTATTTTACCAGGTCTTACAGAACCAGATGTATTAGAAAGTATACAGTTATTGCCAGGTGTTTTAAGTCCTAATGAAACAGCCACGAGTTTTTTTGTTCGTGGTGGTGCTTCCGACCAAAATAGATTAATTTGGGATGGAATTACTATTTACCATAAAGGTCATCTTTTTGGTATGATTTCACCTTTAAATCCAAATGTTACTTCAGAAATTAAATTCATTAATAAAGGTGCTCATGCGCGTTATGGAGAGCGTTTGTCTAGTGTGATTGATGTCTCATCACGGACTGATATTTCTAATGAAACAACAGCTGAATTAGGCTTTAATAGTATTTCTGCAGATGCACTTTTAGATATTCCAATTATAAAAGATAAATTAAATATTCAAGCGTCTTATAGAAGAAGTTATATGGATGTTTTTGAAACAGTTACTTTCAATCAATTAGCGGATAAGGTTTTTGAAAGCACTAAAATTAAAGATATTGAAAACGGTAATAATGATTTTTTATTTTCAGATTATAACGTCAAATTAAATTATAAGCCTAATAAAAAGAATCGGTTATATGCGAGCGTAATTTCAATTGAAAATCAATTAGATTACAGCGTAAACGATTCAGAAAATAATTCGTCATATACGGATAGGTTAATGACGAGAAATACGGGTTATGGTTTGGGTTGGAGTATTGATTGGAGCAAGAAAATATCGCAAACGACAACAGCATTTTTTTCAGATTATAAATTGAATTATAATTTCATCACTAAAGAAAACAACGAACAAACTTCAGATTTTGAAAAACGAAATACAATTTATGACTCGGGTATTTCCTCTGAATTACGTATTAATGTTTCAGAGAATAGCAATGTCACCTTTGGTTATCAGTACACATTAAAAGATGTTGCTTATGCGTTTTTAAATACTACAAATTTGGTATTTGTTTTAGATACTGAAGATAACATAGTACAAACGCATAGTTTATTTGGTAGTTATGATTACAGTAATCCAGAGCTTATTGATGTGTCTGTTGGTTTGCGTGCGAGTTACTTTGAGGAATTAGATGCTGTAAGGTTAGAGCCCAGATTACAAGTGTTTAAATCAATAGTTAAAAACTTAAAATTTCAAGCTACAGCAGAAATCAAAAATCAGATTATTAGCGAAATAGATGAAACTATTCTTAGTGATTTATCTTTAGAAAACAGAGTTTGGAGACTCGCAGATGGTAGTGCGTTTCCTATTATTAACAGTCAGCAAGTTTCATCAGGCTTTATATATAATAAGCAAGGTTTTAGTATTGATGTTGATGCTTATTTTAAAAAACTTAAAAATATTACAGCATTATCATTAGGATTCTTAAACCCAGAAAGTAATAATTTTAATATTGGAAAACAACGTGTTTTTGGTGTTGATGCTTTTGTGAAAAAACGATTTAATGGGTTTACTTCTTGGTTAAGCTATTCGTTTAATCGTTCTAAAAGTAACTTTGATAATTTAAATGATAACAGGGATTTTACTTCAAAATCTAATGTTACACATGCTGTATCTTCTGCAGTTAGTTATAAACTTAACGGGTTTCAATTGGCATTAGGTTGGAAATGGCAAACAGGAAAACCTTATACCATATCACAACAAGATAGTGATGGGTTGGTCTTTAATGAAGGTATAAATACTGGTGAATTGCCAAATTACCATCGTTTAGATTTTTCTTCAACTTATAGTTTTAAATTCTCCGAGCAAAATAAGCTAAAAGGTAAAGTAGGATTTTCAGTCAGAAATATTTATAATAGAAAAAACTTAATTAGTCGCGAGTATACTGGAAACAATAGCTTAAATGATCCTATAAAATTAATTGAGAAGTATGGTTTAGGTATTACTCCTAATTTAATGTTTCGGGTGTATTGGTAATAATAGATTGGTATAAAAAAAGCCATTAATTTCTTAATGGCGTTCTGATTTTATAATTTGATTGATGCTGATGCTTTTTAGAAACGAATATTTAAATCTAAGTTTTTATCTGCAACTGTAAATTTTGCATCATTATAATTTGGTGGTCCAAAAGCCATAGAGTTATTAGACATACCATAAGATTCTAGTGGCATTCCATTTTCTCTAAAGTCCATTTTACTATTCTCATTTTCATCATGAAAAGCAATAATAGCATAGTCGCCTGGCTTAACATTTTCAAAAGTGACTGTAATTTTTCCATCTTTTATTTTAGATTGGGCACTCATGAGTCCTTTTCCTTTCATAAATGTGTCTGCTGTATGTAAAGATAATTTAACGGTGCCCTTATCACTTGTTACGTTATCTATAGTTACAGTGATGCTTGTTTTAGAGTTCTGAGAAAAGCTGAATAAAGTTGTTAATGCTAAAGCGAAAGTTAAAAGTAAATTTTTCATGATTTAAGTTTTTAATGGTTAGTGTAAGATCCTGTTCTTTTTTGTTGATGATTCAAATATCTAACAAACACTTCAGTTTATATAATTGACTTTACTGAATTGTAATTTTATACAGATGAACTGTTATTCGGGTTAAAAACTTATGAGTTGCTTTTTAAATTTAGAAAAGTAATCACAAAAGTCCACGAGCTTTAATTTCTAAATACTTATTAATAGTATTAATTGTTAAATTCTCGGGAGCCGTTAAAATTGACTGTATGCCGTGTTTTTGAAGCTCTTTGACCATCAATCGTTTTTCAAAAGCAAATTTTTCGGCTATGGTTTTATGATAAATGGTTTGTAGATCTTCTGCATTTTCATTTAAGATTGTATCTAATTCTGTATTTTCAAATAAGACAACAACAAGCATGTGTTTTTTAGAAATGGCTTGCAAGTAGGGCATTTGACGCTTTAAACCACTAATGTGTTCAAAATTGGTGTAGAGTAGAAGCAGGCTACGATGGGTGACTTTTCGTTTTAATTGAGCATAAAGTAAACCAAAATCGCTATCGGTAAATTGTGTGTCTATGTTGTATAAGGCTTCTAAAATACGGTTGAGGTACGTTAGTTTTTGAATGGCAGGCAAAAAGGTTTCAATCTTTTTTGAGAATGAAATCATACCAACTTTATCATGTTTTTTTAAGGCTACATTACTAAAGGCCAAGGTTGAATTAATGGCATAATCTAATAGTTTTAAGCCATTAAAAGGCATTTTCATTATTCTACCAGTATCAATGATAGAGTAAATAGGTTGCGATTTTTCGTCTTGAAACTGATTGACCATCAACTGTGCGCGTTTTGCCGTGGCTTTCCAGTTTACGGTTCTAAAATCGTCGCCTTGGACATAGTCTTTTATTTGTTCAAATTCTGAAGTATTACCAATACGTCTAATTTTTTTTAAACCAATTTCGGTTAGTGCGTTACTTATGGCTAGAAAATCGTACTTCTGCATTTGAATAATGGATGGATAAACCATTACCATTTGCTGATTTTGAAATTTATATTTTCGTTTTATAATTTTTAAAACAGATGATACAAATATATTGAGGTGGCCAAAGTAATATTCACCTCTATCTACAGGTCTTGCTAAATATTCAAAATTGTGATTCTGAGTTGGATTTAAAGAGGTTTGGTAAGAGAAATCCCGTTTTTGGAATTGTACAGGTAACTCGTCAATAACGTCTAAATGGATTTTAAAGCCATAATTATTGGTTATGGTAATTGGAATAGGATTGTTGTCACTATTCGAAAATTTATCGGGTAAAATTCGCCTTGCATTTAAAGCGTTTTTTGGTTGATAGAGTAGTAGTATGTCAATTAATAATAATACAATTATGCAAATAGTTAATATCCAGGCTACAGCGTATAAAACAGGGATCCAATACGATAACAGAAAGCATACCGATGCTAGAGCTATATACATATAGAGCTGTTTGTGTATGTATAATGATTTTAAAAATTTCATATTTGCTTACTGCTTACTGCTTACTGCTTACTGCTTACTGAGACTATCGTGGCACTTCAACCGATTGTACAATCATTTCAATTACGTTTTCAGTAGTCATACCTTCCATTTCGCGTTCTGGCGTTAAGATAATACGATGGTTAAGTACAGGGTTTAACGATTTTTTTACATCTTCTGGAATCACAAAATCACGTCCGTTTATGGCTGCAAAAGCTTTGGCTGTATTTAAAATAGCAATCGAAGCTCTTGGCGAACCACCAAGATATAAATGTGGATGATTTCTAGTTTTAGAAACAATCTCTGCGATATATTTAATGATTTTTTCTTCAACAAGAATTTCTTGTGTTTTGCTTTTGTAATCTTCTAATGAAGCGACATCTAAAATGGCATTAATTCTTGTTTGTGGTTTCTCGCCTTTGCGTTCGTGATGTGAGGCAATAATTTTTATTTCATCTTCTAAAGACGGATAATCTACTTTGATTTTAAAAATAAAACGGTCTAATTGTGCTTCTGGTAACGCATAAGTTCCTTCTTGTTCAATAGGGTTTTGAGTTGCTAAAACCATAAAAGGATTCTCAAATTTATAGGTCGTGCCATCTATTGTAGCTTGACGTTCTTCCATGGTTTCAAATAATGCAGCTTGCGTTTTGGCAGGAGCTCTGTTAATTTCGTCAATAAGAACGATATTTGAAAAAATGGGCCCATTTTTAAATTCAAATTCCGAAGTTTTCATATTTAAAATAGAGGTTCCTAAAACATCACTTGGCATTAAATCGGGTGTGAATTGAATTCGGCTAAATTCTGTTTTTAATACTTTTGCAAATAATTTTGCTGTTACGGTTTTAGCAATACCAGGAACACCTTCTATAAGAACGTGACCATCTGCCAATAATGCCACAATAAGTAGTTCTACAAAATGATCTTGCCCAATAATAACTTTTCGCAATTCGGCTTTAATACTTTCTACAGCATTTTTTAAACCTTCTAATTGTATTCTATTATCAAAATTTAAGTCGTCGTTTACTATGTCGGTATCTTCCATTGATTATGGGATTTAAATTGTTCTATTAAGCTATTTAGCCTTTCTAATTCGATATTACTTATTTCTGTTTTTTGATCTAAACTTCTAATAAGTTTAAATAAAGTCTGTGTGTCTTCAAGTGTATTATTACTTCTTGCAGCTAAGTTTTTTAAAAAACTAGTGTTTATGTCTGCAGTTGATAAGTGCATTGTATTTCTAATATACTCTAAAAAATGATGAATTTTATGTTGCGCAATATCTTTATGCTTTCCGTTTTCGTAATACATATTGGCAATCGTTTTGGTAAAGTCTACAGTCTGATTTTTTAAAGGTTTTATAATTGGGATGGCACGTTGTTTTCGTTTACCTTCGAAAATAATATAGATTAATGCTCCAATTAATACCAGATAATAGGCCCATTTTAAAGATTTAGTATTTAAAAATAAATACATTGGAGAAGTGTAAAAGGTCTTTCCTGTCTTGTAATAGGTGTCTACATAAATTGGCTTACTGGTATCTATATATGATAAAAGTCCTGCGGTATAATTTTGATTAGGGGATTGTAATATAAAGTAATTGGTAAAAGCCTGAGGAAATGTGTTTAGTATAATTTCACCTTTACCAAAGGGCTGTTTTATACTGCTGATTAAAGAATCTTTAATTGGTTTGTTTGCACCTCTGTATTTATCAATTAATCCAATAACTGAAGTTTTTAGAGTGTCAATTTTATTAAAATAATAGAATGTTGTTGCTTTTTCGTACTTATAGGACGTATTATTAGCTAACAAAGGGTTTACTAGTTTTACTTGATATTTGTTATTAAAATTGTCAATAATATTTACGGCTTTAGTATCTAGGTTTAAAGTATCTAGTAATTTATGTTCAAAACCAACGGCAGAAACCATTAGTGTGTTTCCTTTGCTTACCCAATCTAATAAACTATTTAATTCTTCGTTTCCAAAGTTAATACCTCCATTATAAAACAGATAAGTTCCATTAATAGTGTTGTTTTTTAAGTACTCAAAAGGCGGTCTGTCTATAATATTAACAGTATCGGCAACACGTTTTAACTGCTCATTAAAGACATAAGAGCCAAAAGGGATTTTATGATGTGTAGCATAAGACGGAAACCAATTGAGTTGTTTAGGTTTGGTCATTTCTATTACAACAATTGATAAAATTGCGAAAGCCACAAGTACGATATATAGTTTTCCTTTTTTACTCAAGGTGCTGTAATTGTTTTATTTAAATTTTCGAAAGGCAATTTTAAAGTTTCAAACTTTATAGCATCGACATTAAACTCTCCGTACCATACATAATCATAAATTCTAGTGATATTTTTAAAATCGATTTTTAAATGATCTTTTTTAATTTCATTGATGTAATCTTCATTTGTTTTTTGAGGCTGCCATAAAATATGATCGCTTTCAGTTAATTGTTTTAAAGAAAGTAGATAGTAATACCGAATGGCCAATCTGTAATTTTTTTGCTGAATAGCATCTTTTATCAAAGCATTAATATCTTCATTTTTAATGATTTGTTCTTCTTCAGTAAACGATATTGAGGCTTCTTTTTTTGCTTTGGTTATTAGGTTGTTTGAATTAACTTTTAGGAAAAACCGAATTAATAAAAAGATTAAAACGCCTAATAATATATAGGGCAAAATTCGAAACATAAAGTAAAGAAATCCTGTGGCAGTACCAACACCAAAAATAGATTCCCAAAACTTAATAAGGAAGTTTCTTAACCATCGTTTTGCTTTATCAAAAAAGTTTTCTTCGGCTACAACTTCGGTATAATTAAAATCGTCATCGGCTTTATACGTTTCTAAGTCTTTTTCGGAAATGTGTTGCTTTTCTATTACGGAATCATCGTATAATATAGGTTGCTCGTTTTGTTGCGCAAAAGAAAATTGCCCAATACAAAAACAAATAAGAAACCATTTATATACAAGCATTTAGTCTTCTATTTTTCCAATTTCACTAATACGATCATAAGTTCCAGTAAAGTTTGTTTTTTCATGCAGATGAAAATATATAATAGCTCCACCAACAATTAAAATGATGTTTAAAAAGAACTGAAAGAATGTGTTAAGCACATTCAAGAAAATGAGAATAGGATCTTGAGAAAAAGTACCCATATTAGCGGGATCAATTTCGCCAGAAAAAACACCCGTACTAATTAGAGTATAAATAACTGTAGGAATAGAAAAGACCATACCAAGAACATAATAAATTATACCTAAAATAAGGAATGCTCCAAAAGCGGTCCAGAAATCTATATTTACTAATTTAAAACTCTGACTATATGCCTCTGATGTAGAACGTTTAGGTTCAAAAACATAAATACTAAAGACAATTGCCATAGGAATCATTGCGTAGAATACAGGGAGAAAGCAAAGTAAAGCAGCTATAAATAAGGTAATACCTTTTAAAAAGCTTAACCCTAAAAAGGACCAAAACGACTTGTGTACATTGGTTTTTACCTCTGTTGGATCAACAACCCCTTTGTTATCAACATAAGACTTTATATAAAAAAGAACAGAAGCTACAGTAAGTATATATGCTGCAATTGCAGAAATTAAGTAAAAAATGGCTATTGTTATTATAACAAAAACACTTGAAGAGTTAAAACTAGGCTCTCCAAAAGAGCTAAAGTTAAGGACATCTCCAGAGACATAATTGTAAGCTGCAAGTGCAATCATAAAAACAACAATAGCAGGACCTGCAATATTGACAACTGTTTTTATAAAAGGTTTAAATTCGTTTCTAATAAATCCAAAAGTATCACTTAAAATACTACTAAAATCGCGTTGTTTTCTAAATTCAATGTATGGTTTGTTCATTATTTAATTGGTTTGGGAAAGTGTTAATGTTGTTGTATTTTTTTGTTCAATATTTAATTTAGACTTCTTGTGTAATTTAATGGGGTAAATTACGTAGTAAAATAAGATTAGAGCAAGTGAACTCGAAATAATTAATATAGCGAGCCAATCTGGCATTTCGGTATGTCTGGTAACAAAACCTTCTAAAAAACCAGCGATTATAAAAAACGGTATAGTACTCATAAGAATTTTTAAGCCATTAATAACGCCACGCTTAAAGGATTCTAATCTAGGGAGTGTCCCTGTAAATAACATGCCATTTCCCATAACAAGACCAGCGCAGCCAGCGACAATAATAACAGATATTTCAATAGTACCGTGAATCCAAATGGTACGCGCAGATTCCCATAATAAGCCTTGCTCGTAAAAAAAGTATTGAAAACCACCTAGCATAATGCCGTTCTGCATCATAAAATATAAGGAACCAATACCAAGTAAAATACCATAGCCAAAAGCAAATAAAGCTACTTTTATGTTGTTTAAAGTAATACCTAAAAACATATTAAACTCACCTTGCTCTTTATATACAGCCATTGGATCACCTTTTTCTATATTCTCTAATGTCATATTTACATAAGCATCGTTAAGTCCAAAAGATCTTACGAAATCGGCATCAGTAGCCGTAGAGTATGCACCTATAAAAACAAAAAAAGCAAAGGTTAAAAAGGTAATAAATAGTTCGCGATGATGTTGATAGAACATCGTTGGGAACTCCGTTTTAAAAAAGCCAATGAGTCTATTTTTAGGTTCTTTTTTAGTTTTATAAATACGTTGATGAGCTTTAGATGCTAGCTGATTAAGGTAGCGTTCTGTGTTGCTATTAGAATAAAATGTTTTTGCGTAACTTAAATGATCGGTAACTTCTATATATAGATCAGAAAGTAAATCGGGATCGATTTGAGTATTATTAGTTAGAATATTTTCAAATTCTAACCATTTGTCTTTATTTTGCTTTACAAAAGCTGCCTCGCGCATTATAATCCCTTTTTAGACTTCCAAAGAAAAGAAAATATGGATGAATTTCAAATAGAAACAGCCCAAAATGTAGGGATAAATCAAAATGTTGCTAGTATTGGTGATAGAATGTTTGGTTACCTTATAGATAGTGCTGTAATTCTTCTTTATTCTATATCTGCAATATTACTTTTAACCACTTTAAATTTGGATCCAGGTGATACTTGGGCTATTTATTTATTGGTGTCTTTACCTGCATTTTTGTATTATGTTTTGCTAGAAACTTTTTTCGATGGAAAAACTATAGGGAAAATGTTAATGAAGACTAGGGTTGTAAAATTAGATGGTTCTAAACCGAGTTTTGCGAATTACTTTGTAAGATGGATTTTACGTATTGTAGATGTGGCTTTGACCTCTGGTGGTGGTGCAGTAGTAACCATTTTATTAAAAGGCAATGGACAGCGCATTGGTGATATTGCTGCAGGTACAACTGTAATTAGTGAAAAAGAAAAATTGACCATTGAAGATACACTTATTAAAGATATTCCGTTAGATTATATTCCTGTATACAGCCAAGTAACGGTGTTAAATGATAGTGATATGCAAACTATTAAAAATTTATATGATGATGCCATTAGAAATGGAAACCATAATGTCATAGTAAACTTACACTACCGCCTTTTAAAAGTGATGGCAATAGAGACAACAGAGAAACCAATAGATTTTGTAGCGAAAGTAATAAAGGATTATAACTATTACACTCAAAACATGTAAGCAGAGAACCACTTTTTCTTTTTCAGAAAAAGTGAGTGAATCGCTTATCTCAAACTCGTTTTGAGATCTCAGAGAACCACTTTTTCTTTTTCAGAAAAAGTGAGTGAATCGCTTATCTCAAACTCGTTTTGAGATCTCAGAGAACCACTTTTTCTTTTTCAGAAAAAGTGAGTGAATCATTTAACTTGAACTTAGGACTGTCTTTAAGGTTTTTAACCATGAATTTTAAATTAGATTCCTACCTTCGCACGTGACAACAATGTAAATATAATCACCCTATGTTTTTTCAAATTGTAGATATATTAGGAACTATAGCTTTTGCTATTTCTGGCGCATTAATAGCCATGAACAAACGTATGGATCCGTTTGGCGTACTCATAATTGCTTTTGTTACAGCAGTTGGCGGTGGTACATTACGTGATGTTATGATTGGCATTGAACCTGTCTCATGGATGCGAAATATGACTTTTGTGTATGTTATTATTGGTTCTGCTGCATTTGCTGTTGTTTTTAGAAAACGCATCAGTTACCTTAGAAAATCACTTTTTTTATTCGATACTATTGGTATTGCACTTTATACTGTTGTTGGTGTAGAAACTGGACTTGTGGCAGGATTACATCCTCTTATTTGTATTGCAATGGGAACCATGACGGCATGTTTTGGAGGTGTGTTAAGAGATATTTTATGTAATGAAATTCCTGTAGTTTTTAGAAAAGAAATTTATGCAACAGCTTGTATCTTGGGGGGCTTAACTTATTTTTTACTACTTCAATTTTTTGAAGACAGAAACTATTTATTTGTTATTGCAGGTTTGGTAGTTATTATTGTACGATTAATTGCCGTGCGCTATAAAATTAGCTTACCTACTTTGTATAAGAAGGACGAAGATATACTCTAATTTTTAGACCTTGTTATAGCTAGTTTTATCTTTTTTGATCTTTCCCCAAGCAACAACATTAACACCTTTAGAATATTGAACTTTGTTTGGTTCGTTTTTTAGAAGGTTTTTAAACCTTTGGTAATTGAAGTCAATTGCAGTGATGTTAATGTGATGAATTGGCCATTCTAAATGGTGAATTTCAAACGCGTTTATAGCTTGTTTTGTATCTTGAAAAAGGGCGTATCTTTCCGTTAACCATCGGTCTAACTCTGATTTTGTTTTAAGCGTTTCTCCAATTGAGAATCTAACATCCAATTTGTCATTAAAAACAGCATTATATGATTGGTATTGGTTTGCTGTTCTCTTAATTTTTGAATAACGATATGGAAGTTCAGAAATTGCTTTTGCAATTTTACAAGAGAATCGTTTTCCCCCTTCAATACTTAAAAAATAGACACCGGTTTTAGATCCCGATTTTACATAAGTTCTAATATTAATTTCATCAAAATCTGAAACTGCGGAGAGCGATGGGAAGTATTTAGGTCTGATTTTTTCCATAGTGAATGCTACCACGGAAACCCAAGGTTTGCCCTCAAAAAGGTCCATTTCTAATTCTTTTGGTACAAATTTTTTGAGTTCCTCTAATTCAACTTCCCAATGAAGAAATATGGCATTATTCCACTCTTGATAGAATTTCCAATTTTCAGTGGGTATTTTCCAAGGTCTGTGCTCAGTGGTTTTTAATAGGTCTTGGATTTTCATTTTTTGAGTTGAATACTTAGTTTTTGTTAGAATCGTTTTTAAACACCATTAGTTTTATTGCTTTCTCAGAATCTTCTAAGATTATAATTTTATAATGCTTCCATTCTATAGTTATACCCTTATCTTCAGTATTATTTAGCGACGTAAATGATACCATTTTCTGTGCCTCGTCTTCTGATAACAACATATGATATGAGTTAAAGGCATCGGTTTGGTTGCCATTTATATCCTCAGACCATTCTCCAATATAATCCTTAAATAGAATTTCAAGGTTACCAATTACAGCAGTTTGACCCAAATCTATAAACATTGGTTTTTCAAAGTCTAATTGTGTAACAACTAACGCTACCTCGTCTTTATCCATTTTTAAATCAAAAGAGTAGTTTTGATATGCTTTTGGATAGTTTGCTTTTTTACGATCACTAAACGCATCATAACACCATAGGAAAGTAGCGTATTTAGTATCGTTTTCAAATACGTTTAATTCTAGCTGAATTTGCGGTGAGTCGTTATTTATTAATGTTGATTCAATGAATAGATTTGAAGGTTTTATAACTAATTCTTCAAATTGAATACTAGGATTTTTTCCTGTTTTTAAAGGTATTGTAATCGAATCGTTTGTCATGTTATTTTCTGATTGCGTATATCCCGTGTATGGCATACATACAAGTAATAAAATCCATATGTTAAATGTGAGAACCTTCATAGTTAGGTGTGATTTATCATTAATAAAGGCTATCAAATTTGAATGCTAACATATAATAAAGTAGGCCTATTGTTGTCAATAAATGAAGTCCAAATCCAATAGCATTTAAGACTTTGACGTAGGTTTTATTAAAAAAACCAAAAATAGCGCAAAGGGCAAATAGTAAAATACAAGCTTCTAAACCAATGACCACTATTTCTCTAAATTCAAAGTGATGCTCTTTTATATTCGGAATAGTGGTAGTCCAAAAGACAAATATACCGATTACCATAACTATATTTAAATACGGAATTATTAATGTTGATTTCCTCTTTTTGTATGCGACGATAATGGCTGCTAAATGGCAAATCAAGATAATAATTAGCGTTGTATCGATATATGTGTCATTCATAAGTGGCTGTAAGTGAGTTTGTGGCGTGTTTAAGTACCTAATTTAGCAAATAAAAACCGAATAGACACGAGTGAAGCGAACTGTGCGTAGCAAAAATTAACAAGGATTTTCAGTAGTAGGCGAGAACAAACAATTACTTATAGCCATTGTTAGGCAACGTTTTTATTCCATTATTTTTTTAATTGTAAAATCTTTTTTTGTATTTCTTCCGTTTAAATAATCTTTCCAAGTTTGAGGTACTTTGTAGTTAGGTATTACACCTCGTCCTTTTATTTTTGGTTCTACATTAATTTGAAAATGAACAGTCGGGATTTTTATCTCAATTTTTGAATTTGGCAATTTCACATATTCTGAATACCCGCTAACATTTCCTTCGTAAGTTCCTCCAGTTTCTTCTCCGATAAATATTCCTCTGTCAGTCATTTTTATTAAGCTGGCAAATTCTGCACCGCCCGAAAATGTTCTGCCACTTATTAAAACGTATAGTTTTCCACTGTAAATTAGTTCTTTTTGCGGTTTTTTATAGCCTAAATCGGAATAGTAATCGCTGTACAAGGTAAAATTTCCTCTCTTGGCAAAGGTGTTTTGAAATGTCCATTTGTCCTCAATATAACCTTGTTTGCTTTTGTTTTTTTGATAGGGTTTTGGAAGCATTGTTACTTGTTTGTATTTCTGAACGACTTTGTTAGATAAGTAGCTAAAAAGTAAATTTTCATTGCCTTCTGTTCCTCCACCATTGGCTTGAATATCAATAATTAGGTGTTTTATGTTCAGGGAATCTATTTTTTTGAAGTTTTTTTGATAAAACTCTTCGTAATCTAGGTTGTCATTGCCAAAACTTGGAATGCTCAAATAGGCAATGGAATCGTTAATTTGCTCAAATACAAAGTCGTTATAATCAAAATCTTTCGATTTGAATTTAGCATTTTTGGTCTTGAATTTTGTAAATCGGATGGCGGGAACAGTCAATGTTTGAATTTTATCATTTTCGAACTCTTGAATCTGAAGTTCAAATTTTTTCTCTTTGCCGTAAACCAATCTGTAAAGCAAAGAGAAATTCAAGCCTCCAATCCATTCGTGTTTTGAGGTTTCATTAAAACCGTCTGTTGGGATTAAAGGGTAAAGTCTTTCAAGAATATCGGTTGTTTTTCTACCGTTAACGGAAACTATTTTAACGCCTTTTTCAAGGTGTGTAATATTGCTTCCATAATTTTGTGTAACAATCAAGTCTCCATTACATAATTTAACCGTTAATGGTATGAAGGATTTTGAGAGTCCAAGTTTTACCATTGACCACTTTGGAAGCTCAATTGATGTATGTCCTTCGTTGGTTAATCCAATAACATACCTTAACTTTTGGTAGAACTCTAATTTTGTTTGACCTGTTTCTAATGTGTTCCGAATACTATCAATTTTCGCATTTGTTTCATTTTTTCTAACATATTCATAAAGTCCCTGATGTTGTAATTTTAGTTCAGTGATTAAATAATCAAAATCTTCAACGAATTTTTTATGTGAATTAGAATCATCTGTTGATTGAGCAAAAATTGAATTTGATATTATAAAAAAGATAAGTGAGAGATCTAATATTCTTTTCATTTGGGTTTTAATTTTTTCCAAATGTAATGCGGTCATGATATAAGCACTTGTATAATATTGGCAATTATAGTTTTTCAATAATGCTTTGTTGGTATTTTTTAGGTGAAATTCCTACAAAACGCTTAAACGTTTTGGAAAAATGTGCTAAGTCTGTAAAGTTGTATTGATACGCTAATGTTGTAAGTTCTGTATTTGAATTAATTAATATTTTGCTTGAAAAAACTTTTTTCATCAATATGTAATTAATTGGCGTCATACCTGTAGCTGCTTTGAATTTTTTAGCAAATCCATATTTATTAATATTCGCAATTTTCGATAGTTCATTTAGACTAAACTTTTCGTAAATGTGTTTTTCAATGTAGTTATTAATTTGCTTAAAACTATTTAGATTTAATTCAGAATATTCTTTATCGTTTTCTTGCGAGTACGGTTTTATGGTATTAATAAATTGATGTAGGTTAAATTCAATATTTTCAGTTTCTTGTTTATCAATAGCATTTTTAAGTTCTACAAACAATTTGTTGGCGTTTTTACTATTTATTTTTCTGTTTATAAATTTAATATTCTTTCCGTTTAGTATGTTTTTCATCAATTGATTAGGAATGTATATTGTATCAAATTTCAATTGAGTTGTTTTGTCAAATAGTGGATTAGAATGTATTTCGTAAGGGTTAGTTATTGAAATAGAACCAGCTTCACTAAAAAGGCTTTGATGTTCAAAATCAATTTGTTCAATTCCTGAATGTATTAGCGAAATGCAAAACGTTTCGTGAAAGTGCTTTGGAAATTCAGTAGTTTGGTTTTCAATAGTGATATATTCTAAATCATCTAAAATCATTCTTGTTTTCTCAATGTTTTTCAAATGTTGTCTAACTCACGTGTTTGTGTTATGGCTAGTGGTGTAGTTAAGCAACTAATTTAGTAAATAAAAACCAAATAGAATATTCCGCAGGAATATACGTAAGTAGGCAAGAAGCAAGCAATAAATTATATACAGTGCTGGCAATAGTTATTTTATTTCCACTAATCCAAATCCAACAGGAAATTCATTAGTTTTCTTAACTGGGCCTAAAGAATCTAATGGAACGTGGTTGTTATGAAATAATGCCGACACTTCTTCTTGGGAATAGTTTTTTAATTGTATAAATTCTTTAAGATGATAAGGCATTCCTTCGCCTCCCATAGGAACATTACTTTTAGATTCTATATGAAAATGTAAATGAGGCAAGTCGGAATTTCCGCTGTTTCCCAATAAGCCTATTATTTGTCCTTTTTTGATTTTATCTCCTATGTTTACTTTAAGACTATTTGGAATTAAATGCCCATAAAGTGCATATAAGTCATTCCCAATATCAATGATGACATAATTACCAGAAATTGTTTTGCTAGTAATACGTACAGCCATTTCTTCTGATAGTGGTTCATTTTCTATTATATTATCCTTTATATCTACAACAACTCCATCAGCAACAGACACTATTTCTAGACCATAACTATACCAGTTTTTATTTTGTTTAATATTGTTTTTTGCAAATTTTCCATCATCGTTCACAAAAATCCAATCAAGAGCAAAACGTTGTGGATATATAACTTCTCCATTTGAAAAGAACCTGCTGTTTTTATGACCTTCTGCTTCATATAGCCATTTCCCTTTTTTGTTAAAAGGTAAGCCTAATGTGAGTTTTGTTTTAATTGGAATATCTAAAATTGTTGATTCAAAAGTGTAAGGTATAGATTCTCCATTTCCTTTATTTATATTGAAATGAAGTCTGTGAAATATTTTTTCAGGAATATTTTTAACGTCTTTAAACTCTAAGTTTAAATTAAGAACTCCAAATTGATTTGCAGAAATTATTTTTGAGTCATTTTTGCCCCTTAAATCTGGTCGTTCAAGATTCTTACTTATGTAAATAGAATCAAAGCTAGCAATTGGTAATTCGGTTGATGATAAGTCAATGATTTCAACTTTTTTGAAGTCAATAGATGCTTTATAATTATTAAAAATATTTAATTCGTATGCGAGATAATTTTTATTATTTGCATTAATTAAATTGCTTAAAAAGGAAACGTTGGTTTCAAGTGGAAAACTAGATTCTTTAAGTTCAGATGGGATCTCTTTAAAAGATTTTTCAGTAAGATTTTTTGGTTCTTCAATGTTTTTGCAACTTGTAATTATTAAGAGATAACTTGATAGTAATAGATACTTCATAAATTTTATTTTAATTTTTTATCTTTTAGCATCCATTCTATTAAATTTTCTTTGTCAACGATAGACCAAGAATGTGGGTTTCTTTCTCCATTTGAACGATAGCCTTTATTTTCTGTTTTTATCAATTCTACTTTTTTATTATTAAATCTATTTTGTAGAACTGTACTCAATTTTTCTATTGAAAAAGAATTTAAATCTTCAGGTTCAAATTGTCTGTTTATTTTCCAATAATTGATGTCAGGCTCTGTGTAGAACCTTAATTTAGTGTTATTTAAATTAGCAATATTTTCAATGAAGTTAGTTTGTGAAGTGAATGGCGAATTCTTTTCAAAATTAGTAATACCATTTTTGGGGTTACCTAAACTGTCATTAAAAAGATTTGTTATCCAAGTTCCTTCTTGAACCGAAATCTCGGAAAAATTTCTCTCAATATTTCTTTCGCATTTTTCATAAAAAGCAAGTAAATCAATAGGCGAATCCACTATAAAAACTCCTTTTGGTTCGATTTCATTTTTTGTTTTTATTAAATGGTTAGAAAGTAATAAGGATATGTTTCCACCAGTTGAAAATCCACCAATATAAATGTTGTTTTTTTGTAACTTATTTTCCTTAAATATTCTTTTAAGAAGTTCTGTCAACTCTGTTTTATCATTTTCCGTAAGCCAAAATTTCTGATTGAAATTTAAATACAGAACTGCTATGTCATTATTTTTTGCATCTTTTAGAATATTAAATTCTCGTTCAATAGTTTCTGCATTTTCTGCATAATTCCCAAAAAGTATTAAGACTGCGTTTGCATTTTTTATAGGTTTATTTAATTCATAATTATCTTCAACTATTTTTTTGTATTCCGTTCTATAGGTATTTTGATTTTTCTTATAAGGTTTATTATTACAAGAAACAGAAATCACTAAAATCAATATTATTCCTAAGAATCTCGTCATTTTTTTTAATTATTGCCAACTAGTTATATAACAATAAATATACACTTTATCCTTCATTGTTTTCGGGGTAAGGTATATTTTGTTCCAGATGATACGCATCTATAAACCCTATTTTTATTCTTATTATACCTCAAATTAAGGCTTTAACTAGACTTATGTTTTTTTTGTTATGAATAGGAATACTTTATTATAGGGTTTAACACATTTGTTGCCCTATTTTGTATTAATGCCAAAACTCATTATAATTCTAAAAAGAAAGCCATTCTACAGTATTGTAAAATGGCTTTCAGATTTGGGACCGGCTTCAACTAATTCCATCCACCACCTAAGGCTTGATAAATTTTTACATTAGCCAAGAATTGGTCTCTTTTCGTTTCTATAATTTCAATTTTAGAATCTAAAGCCTCTCTTTGTGTCAATAACACTTCTGTATATTCTGCTCTAGCAGATTTGAAGAGTTGAATAGAAAGATCAATAGCTTCTGTCATTGCCTGAACTTGCTGTTCCTTTAACTCATAATTTTCTTTTAAATTATTGATGTTAGAAAGCGTATTAGCGACTTCAATATAACCGTTTAAAATGGCTTTTTCATATTCAAAAACGGCTTGCAGTTGTCTACTATTGGCATTACTGTATTCCGCTTTAATCGCATTTCTATTAATTAATGGACTAACCACATCTCCAACTAGTGAGTATAAAAGTGATTCAGGTGTACTAGTAAGGTATTTTGTTTTAAAGGCTTGTAAGCCAATACCTGCTTTAATACCAATAGAAGGGTAGAAGTTAGCTTTGGCGATTTTAACATTTAATTTTGAAGCTTCTAATTCATATTCTGCTTGTTTAATATCAGGTCTATTGGCTAAAAGTTGCGCCGGGATACCGGCTGCAATTGCATCTATCGGACGATTAATAAAATCGTCTGCATCTCTGTCTATTTTTTGTGGATAACGGCCTAAAAGAAAATTAATCTTATTTTCAGTTTCTACAATTTGTTGACGAATTTCAAATTTGTTGCTTTGATTTTTAAAGACTTCGGCTTCAAAACGTCGCACTGCTAATTGTGTAGCTCTAGCTGCCTGTTTCTGCAATTTCACCATTTCTAAAGCATTTTTTTGAAGCTCTAAATTCTGCTCAATAATGTTTAACTGATTGTCTAAAGCTAAAAGCTCGTAATAGGAATTGGCAATTTCTGAAACAATAGAGGTAACCATAAAATTTTTCCCTTCAATAGTACTTAGATATTCTAAAACAGCCGCTTTTTTTCCATTGCGTAGTTTTTTCCAAACATCGAGTTCCCATGATACATCTAAGCCTATTGAAAAATCGGTTAGAGGTTCTGGGAATTCTTCGTTTTCACGAACATCTAGATGCTGTTCTACAGCTCCGTTTCTAGTGTATTCACCAACTTTTTCAACTTCTGCGCCTGCGTAAACATTTACAAAAGGTAAATATTCACCTTTTCTAACTTTTACTTCATTATTAGCCATAGCAATGTGCTGTAGCATAATATTAAGCTCTTGGTTATTGGCTAGCGCAGTATCAATCAATGCGACTAGCTTCGGATCTGAAAAGAATGTTTTCCACTGTATGGTGGCACTATTTGCCGAATCTGTAGTTTTATCTTGGTAGTGCTTTGGTACTGCTATGTTTGCGTCTCTTACGGCCTTTTGCGTAGGAACACAAGCACATAGTAATAGTAAGGTGAGCACGCCAATAAGCTGTGATTTTCTAATCGATTTTATCTTAATCATCGTTATTATTTTTACGAAGTTTTTTCAATAGTTTTGTGAGTTTGCTGATTTTTTCAGCATTGGTTGCACTTTGGTTTTTAGCTTCGCTAACGCGCATCATTTCTTCTGAAATAGGTTCGCTAGCTTCGTCTTTAATTAGACTTTTGCCATCGGCCATTTTTGCAAAAACGTAATAGAGACCAGGAATAATTAAAACACCACCAAGCGTACCAATAAGCATTCCTCCTAAGGCAGAACCACCAATGGTTCTATTCCCAATAGCTCCAGCTCCAGAAGCAATAACTAACGGAATTAACCCGGCAATAAAGGCAAAGGATGTCATTAATATTGGTCTAAATCGCGCTCTAGATCCTTCTATAGCAGCTTCTAAAATAGTAGCACCTTGCCTGCGTTTTTGGACGGCAAATTCTACAATTAATACGGCATTTTTACCGAGTAACCCAACCAGCATAATGACTCCAATTTGCGCATAAACATCATTAGCTAATCCCATGGCTTTAAGAAGAATAAATGAACCGAATACACCAACAGGTAGGGATAGAATTACTGCAAATGGTAATAGGAAACTTTCATATTGTGCAGCTAATACAAAGTAGACAAATATGAGTACAACTATAAAAATGTAAATAGATTCATTACCTCTTTGAGCCTCGTCAAAACTTAAGCCTTCCCAAGCAATATCATAACCCCTTGGTAATTGCGTGGCAGCAACTTCTTTAATCGCTTTAATGGCGTCATCACTAGTGAATCCTGCCGTAGGCAAGCCTCTAATTGATGCTGAATTGTAAAGGTTATAACGTGTAATTTCGTTAGGACCAAGTTTCTTTTCAATACTCATAAAAGCAGAATAGGGAACCATTTCGCCTTCTTCATTTTTTACAAATAATTTTTCGAGATCTGTAGGTAAGCGTCTGTATTCTGGTGCTGCTTGGGTGTACACTTTAAAGAAACGACCAAAACGAATAAAGCCTTGCTCATAAGTACTACCAATTAAAATGTTGAGGTTTTCCATGGCTGTACCAATAGTAACTCCTTTTTGCATGGCAATTTTGTTATTGATTTTTAACTCATACTGCGGATAGTTGGCAGAGAAGAAGGTGAATAAACCTGTGAGTTCAGGGCGTTTAGATAAGGCCTCCATGAAGTCATTATTCACACTTTCAAAATGATGATAATCTGTAGAGTTTGTTTTATCTAATAAACGCATCGCAAATCCACCTGAAGACCCAAAACCTGGCACTGCAGGCGGTTCAAAGTATTCAATTACGGCACCTAAGTTCTTGGTTTCGGCTTCTAGTTCTTCCATGATTTCATGAACGGAGTGCTCACGTTCTGACCAAGGTTTTAGGTTAATTAAACAAGTACCTGCGTTAGATCCTCGTCCTTCAGTCATTATTTCATAACCTGCTAAAGAGGATACGGATTCTACACCTTCGGTTTCTTCACATATTTTCTGAAGTTTTTTAGCCACTTCATTGGTACGTTCTAATGTTGCACCTGGTGGTGTTTGAATAATGGCATAGATCATGCCTTGATCTTCATTAGGAATAAATCCGGCTGGTAAGACTTCATTTGTAAAGAAAATTCCAGCACAGAATGCGGCTAATATTCCAAAAGTAATAAAACGTCTTGCTACGATTTTATTTAGAATCTTAACATAACGTCCTGTCAGTTTTTCAAAACCACCATTAAACCAATCAATAAATTTATCTAAAGGTGATTTACGTTTCTTATCATGATTATTCTTTAATAACATCGCACATAGCACAGGAGTTAAAGTCAAGGCAACAATAGCTGAAATAACAATTGAACCCGCCATGGTAATGGAGAATTGACGATAGAACACTCCAACAGGACCCGTCATAAACGAAATAGGAATAAATACCGAAACCATGACCAAAGTTATGGCAACAATAGCACCACCAATTTCACCTAAAACTTCATAAGAGGCTTTGTAGGGAGTGAGATGTTCTTCGTGCATTTTTACATGGACGGCTTCTACGACAACAATAGCATTGTCGACAACAATACCAATGGCTAGTACTAAGGCAAATAGTGTAATAAGGTTAATGGATAGCCCAAATAGTTGCATTACAAAAAAGGCACCGATTAAGGATACTGGAACCGCAATAATAGGAATTAAGGTTGAACGCCAATCTCCTAAAAACAAAAATACCACTATGGCAACTAAGATAAAGGCATCACGTAGTGTATGGATAACTTGATCTATAGAAGCATCTAAGAAATTAGAAACGTCATAGCTGATTTGGAAATCAACTCCTGGTGGTAAATCCACTTCAAGCTCTGTTAATTTTTCTTTTACAGCGTCAATAACATCACTACCGTTACTACCAAAAGTTTGTTTTAAGACAATAGAAGCCGATGGTTTTCCATCTAAATTTGAATAAATATCAAAAAACTCACTTCCTAATTTGACATCAGCAATATCAGCAAGCGTTACAATTTGGCCTTCTTTATTGGCTTTAACAATAATCTCTTCGTATTGTTCGGGTTCGTTATAACGATTTTGATAGGTGAGTACATATTCTAAGGATTGCGAGGTTTTTCCCGAACTTCGCCCCAAACGACCAGGACGTGCCAAAATACTTTGGTCTTCCATAGCTTCTAAGACTTCTTCCGCAGAAATATTATAAGCACGCATACGATCTGGTTTTAACCAAACACGCATAGCAAATTTTCGACTTCCTAAAATTTGAGCACTTGCAATACCTTTAATACGTTGTATCTCAGGAATTATTTTGGTGTAGGCATAATTGTAAAGAAACTTTTCGTCATTGGCCTTATCTTCACTAGATAGGTTAACGTACATTAACATACTGGGTTGTACAGGTGTAATAATGACCCCTTCACGTTGAACTAATTCGGGCAACAATGGCATCACCTGATCAACTCTGGTTTTTACTCTAACAACCGCTTCATTGGGATCTGTGCCAGGTTCAAAAATAACACGTAAGGTGCCTTCACCAGCACTTGTGGCATCAGAAGCGATATAACGCATATCTTGAACACCGTTAATTGCGGTTTCTAATGGGATTAATGTGGAATTTACCAATACATCGGCACTTGAGCCTGGATACGCAATAAAAATATTGACTGTGGTTGGTGCAATTTGCGGGAACTGAGATATAGGTAGTTGCTTTATCGCTAAGCCACCTATAAATATAATGATCACCGATATGACAATAGCCAAGACGGGTCTTTTAATAAATTTTTTAAACATGATGTGTGTAGATTAGTTAGAATTACTCTGCGTAAAGCTCTAGATTAGATAAAACGGTAACAGGATCTACAGTCTTTGTATGAATTTCTTCCTGATCTCTTACCATTTTAATACCTTCAAGTAGTATAGTTTCGGTTTCAGATACACCTTTATCTACAATAAATAAGTGCGGTAATTCTGCACCAATAGTGATTTCTCTTTGGTGTACAACATGGTTTTTATCAACAACAAAAACATAGGTTTTGTCTAAGATTTCAAAAGTGGCTTTTTGTGGTACAATAACAGCATCCTTGTAAGGAATTGTCATTAAAATACTACCCGTTTCACCGTGTCTTAAAATCCCATCAGGATTAGGAAATGTTGCTCTAAACGCAATGTTTCCGGTCTCGCTATCAAATTCTCCTTCAATAGTTTCAACAATGCCTTTTTGATTAAAACGCTTATTGTTTGCCATTAAAAGCTCAACATTTGTGTTGTTTTTTTTAGCTTCACTGGTAATATAATCAAGGTATTCTGCTTCTGGCACATTAAAATACACCCACATTTGGCTGTTGTCTGATAGTGTTGTAAGTAGTTCCCCTTCATCTAAAAGGCTACCTTCTCTAGCTTCCAAATGGTTAATGATTCCATTGAAAGGGGCTTTGATACTTGTAAAACCTAAGTGCGTTTGTGCTAAAGAGACTTCCGCATTGGCTTTCTCTAAATTAGCTTTCGCCATGGCCAATTCATTAGGCGATACTACATTACCATCGGCTAGTAATTGCGTGTTGGCGAGTTCTATTTGCGCGACTTTAGATTCGGCTTTAGCCTTGTTGAGTTCCGCTTGATAAATGTTAGGCATAATCTGAAATAACTGTTGTCCTTTCTTTACGTGTTGCCCTTCATCTATAGAGATATGTTTTAAATAGCCCTTTTCTAAAGCTCTTAATTCGATATGTCTAATCGAGTGGATTTGACTCACATAATCTTTAATAAGCGTTGTATCTTTTTTTATGGGGTTAGTTACGAGAAATGTTGATTCTTCGTGTTTTTCTTCTTTGTGTTTTTCACAGCTAGCTAGAGAAATAAGCATAAATAGGCCTGTGAAAATGGTTATTTTCTTAATGGTGTTCACGTGTAAAATGATTTTATAAAATGATATGATTTATGGGTCAGACCCCTAGAAAAATGGGAATGACATTTTTAGAGTTTTGGTGGAAACTCTACATCCTTTAATAAGAAACAGACCTTTAGCAATTGCTAGTCTGTTTTGAAGGAATCATATTATAAAAACTTGGAATTGTACATGAAGCCTAAGACTAGATTCATGGATAACGTTTTGTGGACGATATATGTTTTTTTGAAGTAGTTTAGAAGACTGTTCAAACAATAGCGCATTAATAAAGGCTGTTTCTAAATAGTCTTTGTAATACTGTTTTTTAGTAGAAGCTTCTTCGTCTTCTACTTTATTGCCTTCAATGATTTCGACATTTCTTCTGTCGTCTGTATCTTTATGATACGGAATAAAAGTGGCACCACCTAATTGCTTTGTATAGTTTAGAGTTACACTGCAATGGTGGGTAGTAAGTGTCTTTGTTGAATTAGTAACAGCTTCACTAGCTTGTAGATTAGCTAATGTGCTTAATAATAAAACAAATACTAAAGATAAGTATCTATTGAAAGTCTTTTTCATTTCAGGGCTCAAAACTATACTATAAGATTTACTTTACCAAAAAGTGACAGTTTAAATTTTAACATCATTATGATAAATATTTCTTAAAGAAATATAAATTTCAGTGTTCTGAATAAGATCTTTTGTATGTCTAATTGTTTATGCTTTAAATAAGGCACTTCGATTTAGTCTCATTGATTTTATCCTTTAGGCTTTATGCTTATTCGTAATTGTAATAAGTTGTTATATCATCATCCTCTAAATCCTTTACAACTAATTCTGTTTCTGAAATGCTTATAATTTCATCTGATAAAATTAAGCCATTATTTGTGCCTTCATCAGAAGGGAAATTTCGGTATAAAATATTGTTTTCTATAGACCAATTTCCATTTTCAGTATAGTGTTGGCAAGTATTTCCACCAACCCAATATTTATATTCAATATCTCCATTACCTTTTAAATTATAGTAATTATTCTCACAAGAAACCCCTTGTTCAATGTCAAAGTATTGTGCGCCTGTGTACCATTTTTTTGCAAATCTTTGGTCAAGTGAATTATTTTCGTCATCATTTGATGAGCAAGACTGAAAAGTGAAGCTAAAAACGATTGTTAGCACTAGAATTTTGAATATTATTTTCATTTTTTATTTGAAGTAGGTTTGATTTTTATAGGGATAATAATCTAGGCTAAATATGCCAAATGTAGTTTTAATTTGAAGTTGAATAAACGGATTCAAAAGTGTTGTTTTCGGTATTAAAAGTAACGGTTAATGTATTGTTGTCAATAGCACCTCCTGTTGAGGCTATTGATCCAAAATTAGTGACTTCGTAAGAAGAATTATTGTCTATGTTAGTTACTTTTACATAAGTGTCAGATAAATAATTACTTCCGCTATTTACTTTAAATGTTATACCAATTAAGTTTGAGATTTCAACTGTTTTTTCGTCTGCCAATTCAGTGTAAGCTACCGGGTTAATTAGTTGTGTTGTCTCACTTTGAGGTTGTCCATTTTCATCATTCCATAAAAATGTGATAGCTAAATTTAAATCTGCATCTGAAAGTTGAGATGTGTATTCAATTTTATAAAATCCAGTATTTTCGTTGTCTTCTGAAGTTTTGTCATCATCACTACAACTTATTAAAATTATAGCAAAAAAAAGTAAAGTAAGTTTTTTCATAAATTTTGTTTATTCATATAACACAAATCGTACTTACATATGTACAGTTGGGCTTTAGAAGCGCCTAATTTAAGAAATAAAAGTAGTATAGCTAATAGGTGGAGTGAAATTTAGAAGGAGTTTAGTAGGCCAGATAAATAAGGTATTAATAATTCTTGGCTTAATGCGAAACTACTTTTAGCCCAACAATTGAGATAATTAAGGTTGTGATAAAAAATAGACGCCAAAATGTAGCTGGCTCTTTAAAAACCAAAATACCAACCAGAACAGTTCCTACAGCGCCAATACCTGTCCAAACGGCATACGCTGTTCCAATAGGTAAATGTTGCGTCACTTTTAGAAGAAGTCCCATACTTATGCCTAAACAAATAAAAAATCCGATATACCAATAGGTGGATTCAATTCCGGAAGCCTCTTTAGCTTTTCCTAGGCATGCGGCAAAGGCGACTTCAAATAGGCCTGCAATTATTAATAGTATCCAGTTCATTTGTTGTTCAATTTTTGTATCAACAGAGAAGTTTTTATTTTGAAAATGCATTTAAAATTGCCATGGCTTTATCGGTGTCTTTTTTATCGACAAAAATATGGTCATGATAATAGGCTGCAACCACATTGCAACTAATACCATTTTCAGATAAAGCTTTAGAGAATGCGGCTGTTAAACCAACGGCTTCTAAAGAAGAATGTACGGTAAGTGTAATCCAAGATGCCACAAAAGCATAGTCTAAATTGAGTTGGTCTGCGACTTCTTTTTTAGTGATAAGGGTAATGCTTTCCTCTTCTTTAAAAGTCATTATAATTTGGTTCAAATTGATTTGTTCCAAATGTTCTGTTTTACAAAATACAAATTCGCCGACATTATGTTTTGGTTGCATTGATTTTAAAAGTGTCTCTAAATTTTTTTCTCCAGTCATTTATTTAGTCTTTGTAATTCATTTAAGGTTGCTTTTCCAACACTATGAGCTGATTGTGGGTTTTGACCTGTTACTAATCTTTGATCTGTAACAACGTGTTTTGTAAAAGGTGCAGATTTTTCAAAAATAGCACCACGTTCTTTTAATGTATCTTCAAGTAAAAAAGGAACCACATCTTCTAATTTTACTTTAATCTCTTCTTCATTGGTAAAGGCGTTTACTTTTTTACCATCTACGAGATAGGATCCATTACTTAATTTAATGTTTACAAGACCTGCAGGGCCATGACAAACAGCACTAATAACGCCGTTGGTTTCATATATTTTAGCTGCAATCTCTGCTATTTCTGTGTTGTCTGCAAAATCCCACATAGCACCATGACCTCCAGCATAATGAATAGCTATATAATCATCGGGATTAATTTCATGAGGCTGTTTTGTGTGTTCAATTTTGTTGCGGTAGATGTCGTTATCCCAAAATTTCTTATTGATTGTATCTGTCATATCAAAGGCATCAACAGGTGCTTTTCCTCCTTTTGGACTTACAAAATCTATTTCGTAACCAGCAGTATGTAATACGTCCCAAGGGTGTGAAACTTCTCCGAGATAGTAACCTGTTTTTTCACCTGTATTACCTTTTTCATTATGACTAGTAACCACAAACAATATCTTTTTTAATGCTTTAGTTTCTGTTTTTACTGTTGATTTCTCTGTGTTGTTTTTATTGTTGCAACCCATAAAAAGAACCATAGACAAGAATAGAACAAGAGCTGTTTTAAATTTTATTGTATTTGACATATCTAAACTATTATTTTAAAATTTGGTTTTAAATTATTCCGATTTATTAAAAGGTGAAAAACAATTTTATAACCTTTAATAGCGAATAATGTTAGAGGACAAAATTCTTAAACATTTTAGAGAAACTATTTAACAAATGATAAAAACGACATTTATTTTATGTTTGCCCTAATTCTACTTAAGCTCACTTGAGTAATACCCAAATAAGAAGCAATATGAGAGAGTTGCACGCGTTGTATAATGCTAGGATGATTTTTGAGAAGTGCTAAATACCTTTCAGTTGCGGTATTAAATTGCAGAGCGATAAGTCGTTCTTCGGATTTAATGAGTTCTAATTCTGAAAATTTACGCCCCCAATTTGCAATTTGAATGTCTTCTAAAAAGAGTTTTTGAAGTTGTGCTATTTTTAACTCGTAGAGTTCGCAATCTTCTAATAGTTCTACATCTTCATACCCTTTTTGGTGATTCACATAACTTTGCATAGAAACAATAGGATCACCTTCTGTACCAAACCAAAATGTAATTTGATGATCCTCTGAATAGGCATACGCTCTTGCTATTCCTTTTTTGATAAAATAAATACTGGTTTCAATTTTATTGGCTTTAAATAAAATATGCCCTTTTGGAAACGTCGTTTCAGTTATTGACGCTTTAATTAAATTTTTGGAAGGAGTGGTTAGTGGATATATAGTGTCAATAATTTGGTTTATTTCCATTTATTGTGGCTATTTCATTTTAGTTAAGAGCGGTAAGAGTTTTTAGCTTTTAATAATGTCTCTATATTCCTCAAAGAAGGCTTCAAACAAATCCATGTTTTTATTAAAAAACTCCATAACAGCTCTCCATGTATTTTTGTTATGGATGGATACCTTTTGTTCTAAAGGTAAATAAATTCTAGAAATTTCTTTTCCATTTTCGAGTATGTACTCTTCTTCATAAATAACATCAGGTAGGAAATCGCTTTTTAAAATATTTTTTAAAGATTCTAGCGCTTGCCAACAGTTAATTCGGTTTTCTAAATCGTCCTCTAAATCTAATGCGATCAAGGCCGATTTAGTATCGAAATGAAATTTAAATGAAACACCTTTAATTTTGGTGTCGTATAAAAGCCATTTTCTTGGAAATGATTTTCCGAAACTGGTCCAAAATTCTTGTCGTAATAGTCGGCTTTCTTCTTTAGAGAACATTTTTAAATAGAATATGCGATTAATATACCCAAACAAATAGCCACCAACTTAGATAAATTAAATTTATGGCCTTCACCAGATTCAAATAAAATGGTAGTAGAAATATGTAAAAAGATACCTATTACAAACGCATTTATAACATCGACGTACGTTGCCATAAATCTAGAATGATTAGAAATAAAAGTACCTAAAGGTGTCATTGTTGCAAAAAGGATCAAAAAACTCACAATCTGTAATTTGCTATAGTTTGATTGCAATAAAAAGGTTGTGACTAAAATAGCAATCGGAATTTTGTGAATTAGTACACCATACACCATATCGTTGTGTTGGTGAATAGGAAACCCTTCTAAAAAGCTATGAATACATAAACTAATAAAAAGTAACCAAGGGAAATAGGTGTCGTCTTTATGAACATGTAAATGGCCATGCTCTGCACCTTTAGAAAAGAATTCTAAAATAATTTGTAGCAAAATACCACACATTATATACAAACCTGTAAGCTTAGCATCAATATGATGATAGACTTCTGGTAACAAATCAAAAAGGGTTAATGCTAATAAAAAAGCTCCACTAAATGATAACAGTAATTTGGTGTAAATTGACTTTTGTTTTTTAGTTAATAAAGCAATAATAACACCTATAACAACGGCAAGTAATGGTAAAAAATAACTATTCATGTAGTTTACTTAAAAATCATGATTAAGCGTTCCGAGGTGTTAGAATGGTATTTTCGTAATTTATAATCCCCAAAAACATCTAATAAATGAACTCCTGCTTTTTCAAAAAGAGTTTCAAAATCTTCTAATGTAAATGCTTTTACGCGTTCTTGAAATTGAAACGCTTCTCCATCAGCATTGAAACTAATATCTTTAATGATATAACCATCTTTAACCGATCGTTTTTGTAGAAAATCAATTCCTTCAACTGTTTTTACATTTTCTTTTACTAGGTTTTCAATGATGTAGTTGGTGTTCATAAAATCTATGACACCAAATCCAAACGCATTCAATTCTGCTTTAATAGACTTTATGGTTTCTAGGTTGCAATTTTCATCTTCAAAATAACCAAAACTAGTAAAGAGGTTAAAAACGGCATCAAACGTATCTGGATATGGTTTACTCATATCGTGTACATTAAACTTTAGCGTTTCATTTTCAAATTGATTAGCGTAATTAATGCTTTGCTCAGATAAATCTACTCCTGTAACCTTATAGCCTAAAGAGTTAAGATACACTGAATGTCTACCTTTTCCGCAGGCTAAATCTAAAATTTTACCGTGTTCAGGAATGTTAAGATAGTTAGTGAGATTATCCATAAACCCTTGAGCTTCTGCATAATCTCTGTCTTTATATAAAATATGGTAGTAAGGTGTATCAAACCAAGATGCGTACCATTGTTTAGTTGATTTACTCATAACGTTAAATGTCCTACAAAAATACTGTATTTTTGCAATGAACTCATATTGACTTTTAGTTTTAAACCAAAAAGTTTGGCTTTTAGACTGTATTGAAGTTGTTTTTTCTTAACACAGCGTCACTACGTTTATAAAAAACGCAAAATTAGAATGTAAAATGGTAATTTTTGCAAGTAAAAAGAAAAAGTTAATAAGAGTTTAAGCTATATGACGTAACACATGGAAGAAAATTACAAGATGCTAGCCAAAACCCTATTTGGCTTCGAAGATGTTTTAGCAAAAGAACTCACACAACTTGGAGCCATGAAAGTGGAAAAAGGGGTGAGAAATGTGAGTTTTGAAGGTGATAAAGGCTTTATGTATAAAGCTAATCTTGGGTTGAGAACAGCTATAAAAATACTAAAACCTATTCATTCTTTTAGAGTCACAAGAGAGGAAGATCTTTACAAAAATGTAAAGAATATGAAATGGGAAACGTATTTGAAATCTACAGGTTCTTTGGCTGTTGATGCAACCGTTCATAACAGTGTGTTTACGCACTCGCAGTACACCGCGTTAAAAACTAAAGATGCTATTGTAGATCGTTTTAGAGATATTGATGGCACACGTCCAAATGTTGATTTACGTTTTCCGGATTTAAAAATTAATGTACATATAGACCGTCAGCGTTGTACAATTTCTTTAGATACTTCAGGAGAATCATTACACCGACGAGGTTATAAAACTGCAACGAATATTGCTCCAATAAATGAAGTTTTAGCAGCCGGCTTAATTATGATGAGTGGTTGGGATGGACAAACCGATTTTATGGATCCCATGTGTGGTAGTGGAACTATGTTGGCAGAAGCTGCGATGATTGCATGTAATATTCCTCCAAACTTAATGCGAAAGGAATTTGCTTTTGAGCGTTGGGAAGATTGGGATGTAGAATTGTTTGAAAAAATTGAAGAATCTCTTTTAAAGAAAACACGCGATTTTCATCATAAAATAATGGGATACGACAAATCTCCTTCGGCAGTTGCAAAAGCGAAAGAGAATATAAAGAATGCACATTTAGATGAATTTGTGCATATTCAGCATGAAGATTTCTTTAAAACCCAAAAATCTGGACATGAGAAATTACATATGGTGTTTAATCCTCCGTATGGAGAACGTTTAGAAAATTTGAATGTTGAAGAATTCTACGGTAACATTGGTTCAACATTAAAACATGGTTACCCAAATACCAATGCGTGGCTAGTTACTTCTAATTTAGAAGCTTTAAAGTCGGTTGGATTACGACCATCTCGAAAAATAAAAGTTTTTAATGCTAAACTTGAAGCAAGGTTAGTGAAGTATGAAATGTATGAAGGTAGTAAGAAGGCTAAGAAACAAGCTAACTAGTGTTCTAAGGCTTCTAATTGCAAATTATAATCATACTGCAAATCTTCGTGTAATACTTTAATCTTTTTCTTAATAGAAAGCACTTGGCGTTCATAAATATTACTTAATGTGGTATTTCTATGGATAGATGGTTGTAGTTCGTTTATTTGTTCGCAGAAATAGAGTAGGAGTTCTATCTCAGTAGTTTTCTTTAGAGAATAGCGACTATACACGCGAATTTCTCTTAAGATTTTTCTAATCGTTTTCTTCATATAGAAGTAACTATCGGTATTAATGCCTTTAAAAAGTTCGTCTAAACTTGCTTTTACACTAGCGATATAACCATCTTCATCGTGAGATTCAAACAATAAATAGGTGAGTAGGGCTTTATTCTCTTTTTTAAATTTACCTAAGCGTAAACAAAGCTCTAAAAGCTCTTCTTGAGTAAGGTGTTTTAATTCCTTTTTTATGGTAACTATAGATTCAATTTTCATGATGTAAATTTAGAATTTTTAAAACAGAATCCTTGTAGGTCTGGCCAATAGGAATTGTATGTGTGTCTATTGTAATTTGATTGCCAGAAAGACGATTCATTTTATTCAAGTTAATGCAAAAGGATTTATGAATACGCAGAAAATTATCAGGTAAGGAGCTCATAAATTTTGAGAATGTACTATGCGTAACAATTGTTTTTTCTGTAGTATGTACTTTAACGTAATCTCCAAAAGCTTCAATATATTGGATATCGGTATAAAAAATCTTGTGTAATACTTTGTTTTCTTTTAAGATCAGGAAATCATTGTTGGTAGTCATTTTATTTTTAATAACTTTATTTATGGCCATTAAAAACCTTTCGTAAGCTATTGGTTTTAATAAGTAATCAATAGCATTAACTTCAAAACCATCTACAGCATATTGAGAGTAGGCCGTGGTAAAGATAACTTCAGGCGGATTCTTTAAAGATTTATAAAAGTCTAAACCCGTTTGCTTGGGCATATTAATATCCAAAAAGAGCAGATCTATAGTGCTATTTAGTTGTAAAAACTTAAAAGCTTCAGAGGTATTACTGCAGGTGGCTTTTAGGTCTAATACGGTAGTGTCATCTATAAAATATTTTAGAACACGTTGCGAAGAAGGTTCGTCATCTACTATTATACAGCTTATACGTGTTTTATTTTTCATTACTAATAGTTAATAGAACTTTAAAAACTTCGTTTTGTAATTTAGTTTGAAACTGATGCTTGTTTGGGTAGACTAAATTTAAGTTATTTTTTAAATTTTCTAAACCAATACCGGAATGTTTGTCTTCTAATTGATTGCTTGTGTCTAAATTAGTGTTTTCTATCGTAAATTTAAATTGGTGACCTTTTTGAGATAGTGCTATTTTTATAGGTGAGTTAATTTCTCCTGCTATAATTCCGTGTTTATAACTGTTTTCTAGTAAAGGCAAAAGTAACATTGGGTATATTTTGAAATTTTCATCTTCAATATCAATATTTAACTGTGTAGAAACTGGTAATTCTATACGATGATTTTGAAATGAAATGTAGTTTTTCAGTAAAGTGATTTCGTCTTTTAAACTAACACGCTTGGTATCTGAATCGTAGATAACATAACGTAAAATATCTGAAAGTTGAACAATGGCCTCTGTTATACCATCTTTTTTTTCTAAAGCTAAAGCATAAATAACATTTAATGAATTAAATAGAAAATGTGGATTTAATTGGGCTCTTAAAGTTGAAAGTTGTGTTTCAATATGTTGATTTTTAATTTTTAGCAGTTGATTTTGGTTTTTGTTAAAGTAAAACCAATCTTCAGTAAGTTTAAGTAAGCTTGTGGCTACTAAAAAGATTATGAATACTAAATATATATTCTTGTGAGACACATAGGATATAAAAAAATAACTCGGAAATAGGACATCTAAAATAGGCTGTAAAAGCCATGAACTGAGAGTAGCAAAGACAACTAGATTTATAATAAATGTAACACTGTAAATAAGGTATTTTTCTTGCTTGAGGTAATTAGGTATTAAAACGTAAAAATTAATTAAAACAGGTATTGCTAATGCTGTTAAGAAAGTTAAAGTATAAGCAAAATCTACACGTATTGGTAGTTGGCCTTTTGAAAAAATAAACAGTAAGATTACAAATGCAAACAACCACAGTACACTATTAAAACGTAGTGGCCTGTGGTAATTAGATTTTAATATGGTATTAAAGTTAAGGTTTTGCATTGGCTCTTGTTAGTGCTATTTGATCCGATTCTGTCCACTTATTTTCAATATCAGCGTTTAGATATTTTTTTAAAAAACGATACAGTTCTTCAGAGGTCGCTGTAAGCAATAGTGTTTGCTCTGGACCAATACTTTCGTGCTTTAAACGTATTTTGTTTTCCTCGAAGATATCTTTTATACGTTCCTCACTAAGCCATGAAAACATAACGTTTTTGTCCGTAGTAAAATCTAGTTTTGCTACAGAGTGTGTTTTTAGTAAGTGCTCTGCAGCTAAACTGTTTATTTCTTCATCTTCAATGTTTATAGGTATAAAGTCTAAGAAATATTGATTTTCAATTTTAAAAGGCATGGCTATAAAAACGGCTTCTTTTTCATTTTTGATGTAAGTAACGAGATAGCCATCTTTATAGGTGTCGTATGCTAATTTGTCGTCTTCAGAGAGTTTTATGCCTTCTTTTTGGTCTTCTTCAAACTTTGCTTGGAACGATTCTACGGTCCATTGTCCTTTTTTGTGATCTGTCCATTTACCTAATAAATGTTGGTTATAGTGTAAACTGCTTGTAATGTAAAACGGTTGAAGCGATTTTACAATGCAAGAACTAAAAAGTAAAACACTTAAAATTAACAGTACTCCTTTTGTTTTCATAAGTTATAAATTTAAAAAGTTTTCTCTAAAGTCTTTAAATAATCAATTGTTTACAACAAAATTCGACAAACAATGTGCAACTCATGTCAAACAAATAGAACAAAAAAAGAGGGCAATTGCCCTCTCTTATATGGTTTGTAAAACCTAAGCTTTAATGTAAGTTTAGGTTTTTAAATTTGAAATAACTAAGAATTTAATGTGTGTATAAATTATCTCAATTTAGGATAATCAGCAGGACTTAACTCGTGCATAACATCATAAATAGCCTCAAAAATATCTTCTACAGATGGTTTTGAAAAATAATCACCATCAGTACCATAAGCTGGTCGATGTGGTTTTGCGGCTAGTGTCTTAGGTTTGCTATCTAAATATTCAAAAGCATTTTGCTCATTTAATATTTGATCTAAAATATATGCCGAAGCACCACCTTTTACATCTTCGTCAATTACCATTACTCTATTCGTTTTGGCAATACTCTTTACAATATCATGGTTTAAATCGAATGGTAATAAAGATTGAACGTCAATAATTTCGGCATCAATACCAACTTCTTGTAGTTCTTTTGCGGCTTGTTCTACTAAACGTAACGTAGAACCGTAAGATACTAAGGTAATATCTTCACCTTCTCTAATTGTTTCAACAACTCCTATTGGTGTTTTAAACTTGCCAATATTGTTAGGTAATTTTTCCTTTAATCTGTAGCCATTTAAACATTCAACGACTAAAGCAGGCTCATCACTATCTAGTAATGTATTATAAAAACCAGCAGCTTTAGTCATATTTCTTGGTACCAAAACATGGATACCTCTAATAAGGTTTATAACACCTCCCATTTGTGAGCCAGAATGCCAAATACCTTCTAATCTATGACCACGAGTTCTTACAATTAAAGGAGCTTTTTGGCGGCCTTTGGTTCTGTAATGTAAAGTAGCTAAATCATCGCTCATAATTTGAAGCGCATACATAATGTAATCTAAGTACTGAATTTCTGCAATAGGGCGTAAGCCACGCATTGCCATACCTATTCCTTGTCCTAATATTGTCGCTTCTCTAATACCTGTATCAGAGACTCTTAGTTCTCCGTGTTTTTCTTGAAGTCCTTCTAGGCCTTGATTAACATCTCCAATATATCCTGCATCTTCTCCAAATATTAATGCTTCTGGATAGTTGCTAAAAATCGCATCAAAATTTTCTCTTAAAACCACACGACCATCTACTTCTTCTGCATTAGCATCGTAGGTTGGAAGTATTTCAGATTGGTTTAAAGCATTAAGTTTGGATTCGCTGTGTAAATGCGAACTGTATTTTTGTTGTACAGAATTGATATAATTGTTGATCCAGTTTTGAAGATTTGTTTTTGCAGGAGATGATTCTGCTACAACATAACGTAATGCTTTACGGGCTGCGGATAATAAATCTCTTCTTAACGGTTCGTCTATAGCTTCTAAATCGTTCTTTAGTTTCTTTATAAATACACCATTTGAACTTGTAGAAGCCAATTGGTCTAATAAACCAAGTACTTCTTTGCTTTCTGCATAAATAGGATTTATAAATGCAGACCAAGCGGCCTTTTTACCTTCTCTAACGGCTTTTTTAATCTCTCGTTCTAAGGCGGTTAACTCTTCGTCTGTAGCAATATTATTAGCAATAATCCATTGACGCATTTGCACATTACAGTCGTATTCTGCTTCCCAAGCTAAACGTTCTTGGTTTTTGTAACGTTCATGAGAACCAGATGTAGAGTGCCCTTGTGGTTGTGTTAACTCTTGAACATGGATCATTACTGGAATATGTTCTTTTCTTGAAACTTTTGCAGCACGTTGGTACGTGTCCATTAATTCAGGATAATTCCAACCATTTACTCTAAAAATCTCGTATCCTTTTTCGTTTTCATTACGTTGAAAACCTTTTAGTATTTCAGAAATATTTTCTTTTGTAGTTTGGTGTCTTGCATGTACTGAAATGCCATAATTATCATCCCAAATGCTAATCACCATTGGTACTTGTAAAACACCTGCGGCATTTATAGTTTCAAAGAACAAGCCTTCACTTGTACTAGCGTTTCCAATGGTTCCCCAAGCAATTTCATTTCCTGATTTAGAAAAATTAGTCGCATCAATACCTTCAACTTGTCTGTATATTTTTGAGGCTTGTGCTAAGCCTAAAAGTCTAGGCATTTGTCCTGCAGTAGGAGAAATATCTGAACTTGAGTTTTTTTGTTTCGTTAGATTTTTCCAATTGCCATTTTCGTCTAAACTATGAGTGGCAAAATGGCCTCCCATTTGTCTACCTGCAGACATTGGTTCTTCTTTTAAATCTGTATTGGCATACAATCCAGCAAAGAATTGCTCAATAGTTAATTCGCCAATAGCCATCATAAAGGTTTGGTCTCTGTAATAACCAGATCTAAAATCTCCATTTTCAAAGGCTTTAGCCCAGGCAATTTGTGGAATTTCTTTTCCATCACCAAAGATGCCAAATTTAGCCTTACCAGTTAAAACTTCTCTACGACCAAGTAAACTACATTCTCTACTTGTTACAGCAAGTTTGTAATCGTTTATTACTTCTGCTTTAAAATCGTCAAAAGTTATTTCTGTTTTGGTGTTAGGATTGGTCTTCATGAAGGTAAAAATTTATAGAGCGAAAGTACAAAAATTAAAAATTTTATGCAACAGCATTTGACGTTATAATATTGCGATATTGTTAGTAAAATACAAATATTGATAAGAATATTCTAAAATATTCAACAATTTTAACTTTTCAATAAGAATTTGTTAATACCATTTTCGTCTAAACAGACCTAAAAGTACTTGAGGGTCTATAGTGAACATAAAGCGGATACGTTCGTCGTAATTTTGTTCTGCGATTTCCCAACCCAAGTTAGAGTAAACTGGAAAATAGATTTCAAAATAGTCTTCTACAAGATTTAATCTAATACCAGAATCGTAAACAAATTTTGGAGAGTTGTATTTGTTTTTTACGAGGCCTGCATCACCATAGGCTTGAATATATCTCCAAATAGAGGTACTAAAATTAGCCGTTGTCATCCATTGGTTGGCAAATGGTGTCTCTAATTGCGATTTAAAACCACCTTCTGCAATTATAATTTGTTGGCTAAACAGACCAGAAGCTTCAGAGCGTCCTAAATAATTTAAATCAAATAGGTAATCTGTTGGTCTATCTAATGCAAAACTAAAGTAGTTAGAGCTAGGATCAGAATTGTTTTCTAAAAAGAAACCTGCAAAAAATCTAAAGTTGATATTTCTATTGCTTTTTGTGAGTTGTCTAAATTCGTAATTAATTGAGAGTTTACTGAATTTGTCTGCTATTTGAAGATCGGTATTAAACTTAGAGTAATTAACAATGCCTGGATTAGATTGTGTATACCTCAAATTAAAGACTCCATAATCGGGTTCATCTAAAACAGTAATAGCATTCTCACCAAATTCTCGGTCAATACTTACATATCTGGCCATAATTTGGTCTATCTTATTGGACCTAAAATTAGAATCATCCCTAAATTGAAAAGTGATAATTGGACGAATTCTTGTAAAAAAAGCATCTTGACCTAAAGATTGGTAGCCTGCAGTAATACCATAAGTGATGTCAAAAAGATTTTTGTTCTCTATATTATGAGTGTAAAATATAGAGGTAGATCCTGTAAGTGCTCTAGATTTTGTAGCGTACTGAGGTGAGAAGCGATAATTTAATCGTTTTCTTAAAATAGTTTTATTATAAATCTTTGTGCCAAGTGTTAAACCATCATAAATGTTATTGAACTCAACTAAGGGCATAAAAAACACCTGATTGTAATTAGGGTCTTCAATATCTTTAAATAAGCGAAACTGTAATGGTTTATTATTTAAAAAATTACCTTTTAGAGTTTTATAATTATCGCGCTGATTGTATTCTGGAATAACATTGTCGTGATCTAATACAAATTTCTCAGTGCTGTCTTTAGGCAATGTGATGGTTTTAGTGTCTTTAATGTTTTCTACCCATAACTTACCTATAACAGAATCGTTTTTTAACTTAAACAGTGATATAGGCATTGAGTTATCTCTCTTATTCTTTAAGGTTAATTTTATAGAGTCTTCAGTCGTTTTTATAGACTTAATTTTAAAATCGATTTTTTTTCTGGTATTAACGTAGTCTGTAAAAAACCAATCAATATCTTTTGATGTCTCAGCTGTAATGAAAGTTTCAAAATCGCTAATTGTAACTGGTTGTAGTTGGTTGTTTTTTAAAAACGATGTAATACTTTGAGATAAATCAATATCGTCAGTAAACTGATCTAAATAATTAAGGCCAATTCCGGCTTTGTATTTTCCTGCAATATTGGCATTAAATTTTGTTAAAGAGTCTTTTGAGGTTGTTAAGGGCTGATCTAGGTTTTTTCGTGCAATTTCCATAGAATACAGAAAGTACTGAAAGTTAAAATTTAAGTCCGAAGCATGAAAAGACTTAATACCCCAAAAATCGGCTAAAGTTCCTAATAGTTTTACATCAGGATAGTTGTCTTCAACATATTTAATTAAATAGTAGATTTGAAGCCCTTCACTTAACCAATGTTCTTTTCTTGGATTAAGTAATAGTGTATTGTCAATGTATTTTTTTAAAGCTGTTTTAACTAGTTTTAATTCGTACTGAAAATCTTTAGGAAAAGGTCTAAAAAAAGCGGGTAATTGATTAAGACCATAGAGCGGGTTTTTTTGATAATCGATAGAAGATACTAATAATTGCTTATGAGGATATTCTCCAAGATGTTTAGTGAGGTACCGTGTAATCTTGTCGGTTAGTAATGCTTTGGCGTGATCTTGTAGTCCTTTTTCCTTAATGTTAGAAATTAAAATAAAGTCATCTGTTTGTACAAAGGTATATGGAGGGAACTTATGTAATGATAAATAGGTGTCAATACGATCTTTACCACTAAGTATAGTGGTTTGGGTTTTGTTATTTGTTTGGGTGGCATTAAAATCTAATTCTGAAGTGACCTTGTAATTCCTAGGATGTGTAATACTTAGTGTTATATCGGATTTAGGGATGAATAAATCGTCTAAGTTTTTATTGCTGTAATACTGCCATTCACCATTATAAACGGCAGGTGTGATATACCAATATTTTAAATCGAAATCTTTAGTTTTAGAAACACCATAGCCTGTAAAAGTAGCATCTGGTATTAAAAGCTGATAGTTAAGGTGTATAGTATAAGAATCATTAGGTTGTAAAGGGGTTTTAAGGACCACCTTAATGACATCTACATGATTTTTTAAGCGGTTATGTTCTAAGGAATTGTTCTTGTTGTCTCTAATAGCTGTTATTAAGGTAAAACCACGTTGCTCATTTTTTGCTAAATGAAATTTTGTGCTAAACTCTTCTTCAAAACGTTGGGCTAATGGTGTAGATTTACTAGAGTAACTATGGTTCCAATCATTAAGATATATTTCTTTTAAAACAGTGTTAGATTCGTTTTTATAAACAATAGTCTGAGATATCGTTATTGTTTTTGTTTCTACATCTACACTAGCATTAATATCCATAGCATTTTGAGCTGCAATACTGTAGCCAAATACTATTAATAAAGTCGTTATGATTAAGTTTTTGTTCAATTAGAAATAATAAATTTTATAGGGTTTGAATTACTGTTGTCTATGTTTGCATAAAACAATCCGGTTTGTAAGTCAGAAATATCGAAGTGTTGTTTAGTTTCTGAACTCATTTGGAATAGTTTTACTTTCTGACCTAAATTATTATATATTACTAAACGTTGGTTATATAACTCAATATTATTGATATTAATTGTGAGGCTGTGATTTATAATTGTTGAGTCTAGGTTAAAACCAGACGAAAATCTAAAATCCTCTACACTTAAAAAAGTAGCATCTGTTTCTAATGATAAGGTAACAGGTAGGTGATCGCTAAAACTGTGTAACGCATTCCTTAATTCATATGAAAATTCAGAACCAGTGGTTTCACAATCTGATGAGTTTATAGATTTATTCCAGCAAGAAATTAATCCGTTATTACCATACGCCTGATAAGAGCCTGGAACATACGTTATATTTGCTGTACTTATCATATTGTCTGAAGTTAGAATAAAATCAAAACGATCATCAAAACCACCTGTAGCTCCACCTAAGCCGGTTTGTGTACGCGTAGATTGTGTAAATACATCAATATAATCGGTGTTATTGTGCCAACTACCTACGCGATTTACAGGATCTACAAATGTAATGGTATTACTTTCATTTAATAAGGTTTGAAAGGCGGCTTCGCTAGACGTATATAAATTTAAATCTCCGCCTAATAAAACATTAGTGTTAGCTGGTAAAGTCTCTAAATAACCTTCAAGATCTTCAATCATTTCGAAACGCTTTTGAGCATTATAGGTTCCGCTAGACGCTTTTAAATGACCAATAATAATATATATTTCTACAGGATCTGTAGTTTGATTTATTGTTTTTAATTGAATCCGATAGACATTAAAATCTCTTAAATAAGTGGGGACAATAATTTCTTCTTCAATAGTAAATTTTGAACTGTCGTAATATAAAAGATTCTGTAAATCATTTTGATTACCTTCAGTATCATCAGAAGTGTTAGAAGTGAAGCTTGCCATTTCATAATTAGAGTTAATAGCAATCTTTGTTGTATTTAAAAGAACCATGGCTCCGGTGATATTGTTGAGCTCACAGACTAAAAATAAATCGGGTTGATAGTCAGATAAAATATAAGACAAATCATATATACGATTAGGAATCGTATTTTCTAAGGGATAATTTAATAAATTATAAAACATCACTTTAACTGTTTCTTGAGCAGAAACAGTTAAAGAGAATAAAGTAATTATAAAAAAACCTACGATTTTTTTTTTCATAGCAAAGAAGGGATTCTTCAAAAAAAAATAAGATTTTCTTAGAAATTAGGGCTAAGGTCGTACTCTTTATAAAAGTTGTTTAATATTTCTATAACTTCATCTCCAGAGTCAACAAGGTGAATAAGGTCTAAATCTTTAGCACTGATATTTCCAGCGTCTAATAAAGTTGTTTTTACCCAATCCATTAAGCCGCCCCAAAAATCTTTTCCAACTAAAATAATAGGGAATGATTCAATTTTATGAGTTTGTATTAAGGTTATCGCTTCAAAGAGTTCGTCTAAAGTTCCAAATCCGCCAGGCATAACTACAAAGCCTTGAGAATATTTTACAAACATTACCTTGCGTACAAAGAAGTAATCAAAGTCTAAGCTTTTATCATTGTCTATATAAGGATTGTCGTGTTGTTCAAAAGGTAATTCTATGTTTAAACCTACAGAAGTTCCACCAGCAATATGAGCACCTTTGTTACCAGCTTCCATAATACCTGGACCACCACCTGTAATAACACCATAGCCTTGTTCAACAATCTTTTTCGCAACTTCTTCTGTGAGTTTATAATACTTATGATCTGGTTTTGTTCTTGCAGACCCAAAAATTGAAACACATGGTCCTATTTTGCTTAGTTTTTCATAACCATTAACAAACTCTCCCATGATTTTAAAAATTGCCCATGAGTCGTTTGTTTTAATTTCATTCCAACCTTTATTTTTGTTTTCTGTTCGCATATTGTTTAAATAATTTATTATAGCATTATAAAAGCCATATAATTATATGGCTTTGTCTGATTTTTTGGAAGACCAAATTTAAGTTAAAATGAACGAATTATTTGGCTATTAACAAAAAAATAAGCGTATAAATGAAAAACTCATACGCTTAAAAGTTAAGATTTTTAAGTAATTACAGTGGTTTTCGTCCTGAAATAATATTATACAATATAACTACTATAGCAATAACCAATAGTATATGGATAAGGCTGCTGCTGCTCATTCCTGGAATAATATCGAGAAGTCCTAATAACCACACAACGATACAAATTACTGCTACAAGCCAAAGAATACTTTTCATAATTATAGATTTTAATTGTTAGTTAAATAAATTTATACAATTAAAATGCTAACGCTTGCAGTTTTAATCTAATGCGTTAAAAAAAATATGAAATACGTCAGAATTATGAAGAATTGTAAGAATTTACATTAGTTCTTTCTTCAAAAACTTTGCAGTGTAGCTCTTTTTATCTTTTATAATTTGCTCAGGTGTACCTTTGGCTACCACTTGTCCGCCAGCTTTTCCTCCTTCGTAGCCAATATCTATGATGTAATCTACTGTTTTTATCACATCTAAATTGTGCTCAATAATTAAAACGGTATTGCCTTTATCTGCCAGTTTATTAAGGACTTTCATTAAGACTCTGATGTCTTCAAAATGTAGGCCAGTGGTTGGTTCGTCTAAAATATAAAAGGTGTTTCCTGTGTCTCGTTTACTTAGTTCTGTAGCTAACTTAATACGTTGAGCTTCACCTCCAGAAAGTGTAGTGCTTTGTTGACCTAAAGTAATGTACCCCAAACCAACATCTTTAATGGTTTTAAGTTTTCTATGGATTTTAGGAATGTTTTCAAAAAAATCAACGGCTTCTTCAATCGTCATATTTAACACATCACTAATTGATTTTCCTTTGTAACGAATTTCTAATGTTTCTCTATTAAATCGTTTACCTTGGCATGTTTCACACTCGACATAGACGTCTGGTAGGAAATTCATTTCAATAACACGTAAACCACCACCTTGGCATGTTTCACAACGTCCGCCTTTAACATTAAAGCTAAAACGGCCTGGCTTGTATCCGCGAATCATCGCTTCGGGTATTTTAGCAAATAAACTTCTAATCTCATCAAAAGTCTTAGTGTAGGTTGCAGGATTACTTCTTGGAGTACGTCCAATTGGTGATTGGTTAATGTCAATGACTTTATCTAAATGTTCTAACCCTTTTATACTCTTATAAGGCATTGGTTTTTTTACTCCATTAAAATAATGTGCATTTAGAATAGGGTAGAGGGTTTCGTTAATTAAGGTAGATTTTCCACTTCCTGACACTCCAGTAATACCAATCATTTTACCTAATGGTAGTTCTATGTCTACATTTTTTAAATTATTTCCTGTGCAGCCTTTTAATACCAATTTTTTACCATTGCCTTTTCGTCTGGTTTTTGGGATTTCAATTTCCTTTTCACCATTGAGATAAGCAGCGGTTAATGTGTTTTGTTTTAGTAATTCTTTTGGCGTGCCTTCACTTATAATTTCTCCACCATGTTTACCTGCAAAAGGACCAATATCTATAACATGGTCTGCACGTTCTATCATATCCTTATCGTGTTCAACAACGATTACCGAATTTCCAACATCTCTAAGAGACACTAAAGAGTTAATTAGTTTTTCGTTATCGCGTTGGTGTAAGCCAATACTTGGTTCATCTAAAATGTATAATACACCAACCAATTGCGAGCCAATTTGAGTGGCTAGTCTAATACGTTGTGCTTCTCCACCAGAAAGCGATTTTGAACTTCGGTTGAGTGATAAATAGGTAAGTCCGACATCTAATAAAAACTGAACTCTATTTCTAATTTCTTTTATGATTTCAGTTGAGATTTGTTGTTGTTTGCTTGATAAGCGTTCTGTTAAACCATCTAACCATTCGCCAAGTTCAACGACATCCATTTTTACTAATTCGGCAATGCTTTTGCCATCAACTTTAAAATAAAGCGATTCTTTGCGTAAACGCGAACCTTCACAAACCGAACATTCTACTTTGTCCATGTATTCTTTTGCCCATCGTGTTAAGGATGTGGAATCTGAGTGGTATTGACTTTCAATAAAATTGGCAACACCTTCAAAATCTATTTTATAATCGCGTGTGACTCCTAAGAGTTTACTTTCTACTGTAAATTTATCTTTACCACCATGAAGTATAATTTTTTTAGCGTCTTCAGGGATGTCTTTCCAAGGGTCGCTTAATGAAAATTCAAAGCGTTGTGCTATAGTTTCAAATTGTTTGAAAATCCAGCTTTTCTTTTGAGGTCCATGTGGTGCTAAAGCTCCATTTTTAATGGATAAGGATTCGTCAGGAACTAGTTTATGATCGTTTACCACATATAATTCGCCAATACCATTACAGTTTTGGCAAGCTCCTTTTGGTGAGTTAAATGAAAAATTATTTGGTTCAGGGTTTGGATATGAAATACCAGAAGAAGGACACATTAAATTCCTACTAAAAAAGCGCGGTTCGTTGGTGTCTTGGTCAATAACCATTAATACATCTTCTCCATGATACATGGCTGTATTTATGGATTCCATTAAGCGTTTCTCGTTGTTTTCGTTATCGTCAATCTTTAGCCTATCTATAACAATTTCAATATCGTGGGTTTTGTAACGGTCTAGTTTCATACCCTTTTCAATATCTACAATGGCTCCATCTGTTCTTACTTTAACAAAACCTTGTTTGGCAATTTGCTCAAACAATTCGCGATAATGACCTTTACGAGAACGCACCACAGGCGATAATATATTAATACGTTTGCCTTTATACGATTCTAAAATAAGGTCTCTAATTTGCTCATCGTTATAGCTTACCATTTGTTCACCCGTTTCATAACTGTAAGCATCAGCAGCTCTAGCATAGAGTAAACGCAAAAAATCATAAATCTCTGTTATGGTGCCAACGGTAGAACGAGGTGATTTACTCGTGGTTTTTTGTTCAATAGCAATCACAGGAGATAGGCCATCAATTTTGTCTACATCAGGACGTTCTAAACTGCCTAGAAATTGACGTGCATAAGCAGAAAACGTTTCAATATAACGACGTTGTCCTTCTGCATATATGGTATCGAAAGCCAAAGATGATTTTCCACTACCAGACAAACCGGTTATGACCACTAGTTTATCTCTAGGGATAGTGACATCAATGTTCTTAAGGTTGTGAACGCGTGCACCTTTGACTTCAATTGAATCGTTGAATTGGCTCATAAATTATTTAAATCCTCCTGTTGTTTTTGCGAAGTTGCAAAGGTACAAATTATAGTTGTTAATTAATTGTAAAGGTTTAAGCTGTAAATTAAGTCGTGTGGTTTTAGCTATGGTAAAGTAATTGAGCATTTAGAACCTGCTTGGAGAGCAAAAATAGTAGGTGAAGAAAATATGGCTATTCTGAAGTTAGTTTGGCTAGTGTCGTTGTTTGGAGTTTAATCGTGTTGCTGTTTAATTAATCCGCATTTTGTACATTTACCATTACAAAACTAAAACCCAAAAACAATCATGAAAATCATAGGCATTGGTAAGAATTACGTCAACCAAACTTCAGAAATAAGTGCTAATAAAACTGGTGCGCAAACGATATTTACAAAGCCAGATTCTACCTTGGTTACAGGAAATAAAGATATTCCGTTTCCTAAAATTACAAATGAACTGGCTTATGAAGTAGAATTAGTTGCTAAAATAGGAAAACAAGGTAAAGATATTCCGCTAGAAGATGCCACTTCTTACATTTCAGAAATAGCAGTTGGTATAGATTATACAGCAACAGATGTATTAGCGGCTAGCAGAGAAAATAAAGGACCTTGGGCTTTGGCTAAAGGGTTTGATGGTGCCTCTCCAATTTCAAGTTTTAAGTCTGTTTCCGAATTTTCCGATTTGAATGCTATTAATTTCGATTTGAAGATTAATGGAGAACAAAAACAAGTAGGGCATACCAGTCTAATGATTTATAGTTTTGCTGAAATTATTGCTTATGTATCCTCATTTATGACTTTAGAGGAAGGTGATCTTATTTTTACAGGAACACCAGCAATGGGGAAAGGTTTAAATCATAAAGGCGATCATGTGCAAGCGTCTATAGAAGGTGAGTTGCTATTAGATTTTAAATTGGTTTAATTGGAGATTATTTTTGGAGCGAATCTGACTTTACACGTTTAATTTCCTGTTGCATTTTATTAATGGCATCTGCTGAATTTCCACTGCGAATAGAGTCTTTTTGCGTGGACAACCTGTTTAATTTTTCTTGAGAATAATTCGTTTCAGTAGTTGCTTCAGTATTAAGATCTTTTGATTTTTTACCAAGTTTTACATTAAAATCTTCGCTATTCCCTTCAATAACCACAGGAATGCCAATAATTCCTAATGGCGGTAAACCTATTCGCATTTTAAGGCTTAGGTCGCCATCAAAAGAGGTTTGGCCTTCTGCTCTTAATCTAAAAGGACTTACTTTAAACTTAAACGGTTCTATGTCTAGTACATTATTGTCTACAGTAGATATAATAGTGATTTCAGACACTTTTGGGTCATTTAAAGCACCAAAACCAGATTTTTCGGATACTTTACCCATTAGCTTATAACCATCAAATTTAACACTATGTACTTTTAATGTGCCTTTGCCTTTAAGTGCGGGTAAAACGGGGAGCATTTCATCGTCTATGATGCCTGTTAAACTGTAGTCTATCGATACTATTCCTGAGGCTTGTGCAGCAGCAGGTGCTAATTCTTTAAATAAGGACATGCTATTATATCCTTTTTCTATATTGAGTTGATTAGCTTTTAAATCCATAGAAAAGAGAGCTTCTTTTGTGGTTAAAGCTTGATAGAATCCTTTGAGTTGTGCAGTACCATCAACCATTTCTAAAGTACTATTTTTTAAGAAAAGCCCTTGATTTTTTAACCCTAAATGGCCGGAGAATTCAGTGATATTTAAGCTGTTGTATTTTAGGCTGTCTATTTTAATTTGAATAGCTAAATCTAAGTTTTTAGGGATTTGCATTACACCTGTTACAACGGATGCTGTTGTATTTATATTAGCAGTACTGTCAGACTGCTGGATTAGTTGTTCTTCCTTTGGGAAAAATTCGGTAATATCAATTTTTGGTGATTTTAAATTTAGATCTCCTGTTAATATTCCTTTAGATAATAGTGCATAATCTATATAATTCTGAAAATAGCCATCCATATCTACTTCAGAAGATTGGTGTTGAATAGCTAATTTAGAAAATGCCATTTTATCGTTTAGAAATAGAAATTGCCCTTCTTTAATCAAAACAGGATATTGAAGTATTGAAGTTTTTATCTCAACATCTTTTAAATCTAATGTACCGCTGTTACTATTCTCATTTTGTGAGTTATTAAGTTGTCCTTTTAAATTTAAATCGGCATTTAATTGACCATTTACGATTAAAAACGGTAATTCTACAACTTGATTTAGTGTTGTAAAGTCTATACGTCCTTTCGCTTTTATATCGTATTCTGGTTGGTCAAAATTCTTAAAATAACCTTGACTTGTAAATGGGTTATCTAAAAAGCTAAAGTTTAGAGCATTTACTGTTAGTGAAGACTCTGCATATGACTGCCCTTCATTTAGGATTTTGGCATTAAGTTCAATATTTTTTATAGGCTCTGGATGTCCGGATGTTAGCAAGTAACCATCAGTTAATTTAAAAACACCTTTGGTTTTTGGTAATTTAGATGTTTGTGGTTCATAAATTCCATCTACAGTAACATCTGCAGCTAATATGCCATTAAATTCTAAATCTGGTAAACTTAAAGTTTGATTAAGAATGTTGAGGTTAATATTAGATTGTATATTAGATTTTACATACATGGAATCTGTTCTGCCTTTTACAAACATTTGCCCCGTAGTAATTTCCTTATTGAGTGAAAAGTTAAGACTATCTAGACTAAGGTTCATCCAGTTGTCTTTAAAATCTCCTTTGAAATTTGCATACAGGTTTTCTAGGGCTTGGTCTGCGTCCTTGTGTTTTATATAACCGTCATAAATGTTAGCTGTTAGGTCTGTACGGTTTATTTTAGAAGCTTTAGGTACAGATCCCGTATAACCAGCAAGGTGTAGCTTTGCTGTTATATCTCCTCTAAGGCTTAAGTCTTTAGACCATTCTACATATTTTGGGGGTAATGCACTAATCACGTTTTTAAGGGTGCCGTTTTGTGTTTTAAAAAGTAAATTATAGGCAAAACCATTGTCAAAAACCTTTAAGTTACCGTTAAAATTTACTTCAAGATCATTTAACGAAATAGTGTTTTTATCTAAAGCAATAGATAGGTTTTTAGTATCGTAAATGGTAAACGATTTTGCTTTTAATTTTTTCCCTTTTAAGTATTCTGAGTTTTCAAAAACCACATCAACACTCGTGATGTCTAGTTTTGAACCTAATTTTAGTTCACCATCAATAATGCCTCCTTTTCCGTTGTAGTTAAGTCCATGAGAAAAAACACGAATACCCAAGTCGTTATCTGCATATTCAACTGTTGCATTTTCAATTTTAAGACGTTTAAGGTTTAGGTTTAAACCAGTAGAACTACTATCATTTGCCACTGCTGTAGTGTCTGTTGCTCTTAAGATATTGTAGTTGTTGCGTCCAAATTTATCCTTAACTAGTTTTATATTACAATCGGTAAGATAGGTTTCATTAATTACGATTCTGTCTGAAAATAAGAGTTTAAATACATTGATACCAAATCCTAGTTCTTTTGCGTTAATTAAAGTGTCTTTTTCAAAGGGTTTAGAACTTGATAAATTTACATTTTGAAACGAAAAGGTTAATGAAGGAAAATGCGTAAAGAATGAAATGTTGGAATCCTTAAATTGAAGTTCGGTTTCTAAATTTTGATTGATACCTTTTTTGATTTCTTCAGAAATGAGATCATTAAAAATGGAAGGTATAGCAAACAAACTAATGATAAGTAGTAAAAATAGGGCAGAAACCCACTTTAATAGTTTTCCAAACTTGTTTTTATTTACCTTTTCCATTAGTGCTTAGATTGCTAAAAATTATAAGCTGTCAAAAGTAGTATTTTTTTAAGTTTTAACTCGTTACAATGAGGAATTATAAGAGGTTTTCTCATTAAGAAATTGTAACATTTTTTTGTTTTAGCAGTTTAAATATTTAAAAAGGTTTAGTTTTATTTATGGCTTTTATTGCCTCAGCATAACATTATAAGTATTGATAACAACGAGGCTTATAATACACTTACAAAATACCACTCATAGGGCTTACTAAGTTGAGGGCATCAGAAAGGCTTTGTTTTAGGTTTGATATTGTAAGGACGTTCCTTAATTTATCAATAGCGTATTAGTCGTTTCTATCTATTTTGTTGTAGGCGCGAATTACTAAAACAGCCCAAACGATTACACAAATGGATACAAATATCGAAAACGAAAAAATTATTTCATTGGCCTCCATTCAAAATCTGTTTTATAAAGATTACTAATCCAAGTATTGTTGGTGCCCAAAGCCCTACAAATATAGCATGAAGCTCATCTCCTCTTAAGAATAAATATTCGGCAACCACTATAATTAAAGCACATAATGCTAGCATAAAGAGGTTCAAAGGCCCTATTTTTTTTATAAAACTCATCTTAGGTTCGTTATTTCGTTGCTTTAAATTTAATGAAAAAAATAGTCAATACTACTTCAAGTGGACTAAATATAAATGCATAAAACAAGCAGTCGTAATAGAACATCTAAATCTTGAACTTAATGATGTTGGTATTATTGAATGTTATGTGTCTTTTTAATCAGTATTAAGGCTTTAGTTATAGAGTGGGTTATGAATTAGATTAGTGGTGCGTTTTAGGGTGTTATTGCCTTTAGAATTTAACAAAAAAATCATTAAGTTTAACTCAATTATATTACATTGTTAAATTACTGCTAAATCTTTGATGTTTAGGTGTTTTATGTCTCTAATTGTGATCCAAAAATGCTTTTAGTTTCGTATCTTTGATTATACCAAATGACCTGTTTTATGAAAGCACTACAAGACCTAAGAAATAGACTATTAAAGTCCAAGCCTAAACGGCTCAAAAACGATATAAATCGTAACGATATAGATGCGAGACATGAGTTAACACGTTATTTTTCAAAGGACGATGACGACTTCTTATTTATATAATTAGTTCGGGTTTTGGTAGGCCTCAAAATGCATCTAATTTAATGTGGCTCTAAGGCCATTTTGTTAGCTTATGTAAATCACCACTTTTTGATATGTAAGAGAGGTGAGAGTCATTGTTGAAGCTTCTAATTTTAACTCTAATTGAGCGTGATATTTCATTAATAGTAAAATCAGAAGATTAAAAGAAAAAAGGAGCAGTACGCGCATTCAGGTAAAAGAAAGTAGCAAAATTGGATAAAAGGCTAAGCACACCTAAAGTTATTAATAGACAATCATAAAAAACCACTTCAATACGAGTGGTTTTTTGCTGTAAAGCGGTTATCTTTATACCAATAGAAAATACATGAAATACCAATGGATATAAAACTAGCAGTATTAATAGATGGAGATAACATTCCGTCTGCTTATATAAAAGAAATGATGGAAGAGGTGGCTAAATATGGCAATCCCACTATAAAACGTATTTATGGTGATTGGACCAAACCTAACTTAAACAAATGGAAAAACTTGTTGTTAGAAAATGCCATTACACCAATACAACAATATGGTTACACTACAGGTAAAAACGCTACAGATTCAGCTATGATTATTGACGCCATGGATATATTGTACTCTGAAAAGGTAGATGGCTTTTGTTTGGTTTCTAGCGATAGTGATTTTACACGCTTAGCAACGCGTTTGCGCGAAGCTGGTATGGCTGTTTATGGTATAGGTGAAAAGAAAACACCAAACCCATTTATTGTGGCTTGTGATAAGTTTATCTATATCGAGATTCTTAAAAATCAACGTGAAGAACGACCTTCAGAATCTAGTACAGCACCAACAGCCCCAAAAAATGACTACGATACTATCACCCAAAAAGAGATTAATTTTATTGCGTCTACCATAGATGATGTTGCCGATGATGATGGCTGGGCGTTCTTAGGAGATGTAGGAAGTTTGCTGCAAAAGAAACAGCCTAACTTTGATTCTCGTAATTATGGGTTTCAGAAACTAACGCCTTTAATAAATTCAATTCCTGCATTTGAAATTGAACGCCGTGAAGATTCTAGAGGGCGTTCAAAGTTAATTTATGTAAAACTTGGTGAGGACAAATCTAAGCGAAAGAAGAAGTAGGTTGTGTTGTAAAATAGCTCTTATTAACCTATGGTCAATTGCAAAATAAAGACATAAAAAAACTTAGTCTAAATTACAGACTAAGTTTTTTTATATCCATTAATTAAGGGGGTCTTGTTATTTAGTTAAAACAAGTTCGCCAGAATTTATAGCTTTTGTGTAATTGGCTTTAACGGTATTTAAAAATCCAAAGAATTTTGAACCGTCTTTTTTCTTAAGTGTTACGGTTGTAGAACCGTTAGCTTTAGTTTCTATTTTATCAATAACAACGGTTTCATTATTTACTGACTTATAATTTGTTACAACACCTCGTTTTATCAAAATATTCGCTTTAGGAAAATCAACGTGATTAAAGCCTTGCGCTGTTGGCGTTTTTACGGTTAATATATCTCCTTCTTTTGGTGTGTTATTAGCAGAAGCTGTTAAAACGAAAGCGAAGCATAAAAGTGTAAAAATTACTTTTTTCATAGTGAATTGGTTTTAAATTGTGTTTGTAGTAAAAATAATAAGATTTTTTCATCGAATTTATAACTTTTAATAATTCTTAACATTTGTAAATACATTCTAAATTCAGATAATTTTTTTATTATTTTAGTTTTTTAAATAACCCTAAAGCATATAAAAAAACACGATGAAATTATTAGGAATAGGATCGAGAATAAACCACACAGAATTTGGAAAAGGAGTTGTTACCAATGTTACTTCAAAACACTATTGGGTAACTTTTATTGATAACGGATTAGAAACTATAGATTTAGACTCTGAATTTGACGTCATAGAAGCTGCGGAAGACGATGTGGATACGGTTAGTTTTTATGAGGTTGAACGCAGTTTAAAATCCATATTAAAAAAATGGTCTGATGTGTCAGAAGTAGTTGCTATTGCAGATAAGTGGAAAGGAGGGAAGCTAATTATGCAACCTGGAGATACAAACTTAAAGTCGAGTGAAATACCTATAGATACATTCTTTCATAAGATTACTATGGTTCGTGATCGTTTGCGTGTTATGGAACAGAAAATCAACTCAAGTAATCTTGAAGAACAAGAAAAGATAGATTTACAACAATACATCACAAGAAGTTATGGAAGTTTAACAAGTTTTAATGTGTTGTTTAAGTTGAAGAGTCAGCAGTTTGTAGGGCAGAGGAGTAAGTAGTTTTTTGGATTGCAGTATTGGGTTAGTGCTTTTTGAAGTTTAGTTCTTATTAGCGATCTTCCGATTTCTATTTTATAAAAACAGTTTGGTACTGCTTAAGATTAATTAAAAACCCCTTTCAAACTGAAAGGGGTTTTTTTGAAGTTTTATGGTTTATTTTATTTAACGTGTCAATGTAACAGTGCCGCTACAATTATTTCCTAATTCAACACAACCAGGTCCCGTTACTTCTTCTTGGCTACTTTCACTTGTTCCTGTAAATGTATCTGTTTCCAAATTATAAGTCAATTGAGAAGAATAATTAGCTATTTTAAAATCAACACCACCACAAGGCGGAGAGAAAAAATCTTGATATACAGCAGTTATAGTTAAAACGTTATTCTCAAAAGTGAAATTATTAGTAATATAATTACCATTAGCATCATCTTCTTGAGTTACTGTATAATCGTCATTTAATGTAAGAGGTCCTGTTCCATTATCTGTAGATGTGTTACCATTAGTAGAAACACAGTCAGAGTTTTCAGTGATTGTCCAAGAACTAAAAATATTAATATATGTCTCAACATATACATAGTCGCCATCGACTTCTTCTAAGACCATCTTGTTAGGTGTTAATTCTAATACTGTAATTATTGAAGATTCACCTTCGGCAGTTTCAATAATTGTATTGTCGTTTATTTCGTAATTACTAGTAGATTCATCAGCATTTTCACAGAATTCTCCATAATATTCTGTAGAAATTAATTGTGATGCATTAAATTGTACAATAATATTACAATCGTCAATACTAAAAGTATTTTCTCCATTTTCTGTTTCACCGACTAAATACCAAGTGCCAATTAATAGCTCTGCATTTACTGGTTCAACTTCGCCTATTGTTGCAGATCCAAAAGCAACACAGCCATTGTTATCTACAACCATTAGGTAGTAATTGCCTTCTTCTGGGGCAATAATAGAATCACTTATTATACCTGTATCGGTTTCTCCTGTAGACCAATAAAAATCATAATCTTCAGTCTCTCCATTAACAATAGCGACCAAAAGATTACCTGGATCTATACCAATAATAACTTCTAGGTTAGCATCATTACATTGATTTTCAATTAGTGTTGTATCAGGAGTATTTGGCGCATCAGGATTGGTAACATCAACAGGTGGTTCTGATGCGGAAGCGGCTCCAGCAAATATAACAGCAGCCAGAACTCCTGCAAAAGCTGTAGGAGCCGTAACTACTAATATTGCAGCGCCAGCAACTCCGGCACTAACACCTAGCCAACCACTAAGAGCAGTCCATTCTATAGTATTTGTACCTCTTAAAAGATTATAACCTGTAAAATCTTCTCCATCAACTTCGACAGTTGAAAAATTAACTACTGTATCTTCCATCGACGTCCAATCGCGATCATAAACAATATAGTTTACTAAGCCGTCTTCAGGATATTCAAAACGGTGTATGATGTTATCTTTAATCCCATTAGTTTCAGAGTAAAGCAGTGAAACTCTTTGATTGGTATCTAAAATAATAAACTCTGTTTTGTTTGAATTTGCAATTCTGTAGGCGAAGCTTTTAACCTGCAAAGGGTTGCCAGATGCATCGGCATTTCCATAAACATAGGTCGTGGCATTATCACTATCGATATAGATTTCTGATAATAATTGACCTTCAGAATTAGGTGCATTTACATATTCTATAATGGAATTATTTGGGTTAACAGTATCTGTTGTCTCATCATCAGAACAAGAAAACACTAGTGTAATTAAACTGAGTAATAAAAAAAAGCGGATAAAATTTTTCATGGTAAAATAGTTGATTAATAATGATTGAAAAATTAATGAATGATACTCAATTCAAAAATACCTAGTACTAGGTATTTTTGAATTGAGTAGATTATTAAAATAATCAACTAGAAGATGAGATGTGATGTAATGAGAGGCTGAGGTATTGCTTTGTTTTTAGGATCACAAAACAGTCTCTTTACTGCGTTGTAATCTGTAACTTAGCAACTAACTTACAAGCTAAGCCCTTTCACATCACCCATTTCTATCCCAAGAAATAACAATTTATGGAATGTGGGTAATTCCGCTCCTGTTTCTGTAGTGACCCAATTTTCCCATGTGGCCTCTAAGCCATCAATAGGCAATATATCCACCCACATTTGAAAGCTTGTTGGTTTACCATTAGCATCTAAATGCCATAAATATGAATCGCCTGGCGTAGAGCCTCCAGAAGTATAGGTTACTAAAAGGGCGTCTTTTTGGTCTTCTGTTTTTACCAATCTGCGTTCCGTGCCTTTATCAAATACTTTGTAGGGGGCAATCAACCAAAACGAATCGTTATTAAAATAGTTTTCAGCTTTAGTAATATAGTCTTGTTTCTCTATGCCATTGTATTCTTGTTCTAAAACAAAAACTTTAGAATTATTAGGATTTTCAAAGTCTAAAAGTACTGTAAAATTGTCCCAGTATACTTCGCAGGTATGATCAGACTTATACCATTTGTAGTGTTGTTTATCTCTAAAGGTCCACTCTATATAGTCGGTATTTAAATAGGCTGCTTCATCTAAGGCATCAAGCATTTTTGTAGCTAGTTGGTCTGCTTTAGCACCTGGTTGCCCTTTTGGTAAGTCTTCATTATATTTGAAATATATAAACCCAAAAAGTAATAGTGAAGGTAAAGTGAAGAATACGATAACTCCACCTATGATTTTTAGTGCTTTTTTTAATTTGGATTGTTTTGCCATAATAAGTCGTGTTAAACTTCAAGAATTAATAAGGTTAGATAGTAATGCTTAAATCTGTTTTATGTTAAATTGCTTTTCAATCTCTATACGCTTGGTGTTACTATATGTTTTAAGGTCTTCAAAAAACAAGGTAAAATCGGTTTCAAAAGCATCGTAATGTGCTTTAAGTTCTTTGGTAGCTTTGTTCATTTTAGAAAGCCCTTTTGTTCTGTGATTCATGCCATTTAAAACAATTTGTATGCCTTCAATTGTGGCATAACTGAGTAACCAATTATCTTCAATCATAATTGGAGTGAGCTTTTTAAATCGCGGAGGTAAGAGGTCAATATGCGCTTCAAGACTTTTATAAAAATTATCAATATAATCCGCAAGCGGAATGTTTGAATAAGTCTTCCAGTTTTTGGCTAAAAAGTGATCAAAAAAGATGTCTACAATAACGCCGCTGTAATGACCATAACCTTTATGTAAGCGTTTGGTGCATTGTCTAAAAAGAGGATGCGCGTCAGTAAAAGTATCAATATGGCGATGTAATTTAATGCCTGCTTGAATTTCTGTAGGGTATAATTTGTATTTATTACCTCTTACACCATCGCTAACAAAGTTTCCAATAGTAATGAGTTCGTTGTCTCCTGAGAGATAAATATGGGCGAGAAAATTCATGCATCGAATTTACAAATTCATAATAACAAAATAGTTAAAAACGGTATATCTATTTATATTTGCTAAAAATAGATGTATACATGACTTTAATAAAATCAATATCAGGAATTAGAGGGACTATAGGAGGACCAGTAGACGAAAACTTAACACCTATAGATGCGGTTAAATTTGCAGCTGCTTACGGAACTTGGTTGAAGCAACAGCGTAATAAAGACAACTATGTAGTTGTTGTGGGTAGAGATGCTCGTATTTCTGGTGAAATGATTCAGAATTTGGTAATGAATACTTTAGTTGGCCTTGGAATTCATGTTATTGATTTAGGGTTGTCTACAACACCAACAGTAGAAATCGCTGTGCCATTAGAACATGCAGATGGCGGTATTATATTAACCGCAAGTCATAATCCTAAGCAATGGAACGCCTTAAAGCTTTTAAATGCTAAAGGTGAGTTTTTAAATGGAGCAGAAGGACAGAAAATCTTAGAGATTGCAGATTCTAACACTATGAATTTTGCTGAGGTTGATGATTTAGGGAAAATAACAATTAACGATGCGTATATTGATATTCATATTGATGAGGTCTTAGATCTTGACTTAGTGAATGTAAAAGCTATAAAAGAGGCCAATTTTAAAGTGGTTGTAGATGGTGTGAATTCTACAGGAGGTATTGCTATTCCTTTATTATTAGAACGTTTAGGTGTTGAGCCTGTAAAATTATATTGTGATCCAACAGGTCATTTTCCACATAATCCAGAACCTTTAAAAGAACACTTAGGTGATTTAGCAAAAGCGGTTGTAAAAGAGCATGCAGATTTTGGAATCGTGGTAGATCCAGATGTTGATCGTTTAGCCTTTATGGATGAAACAGGAGAGATGTTTGGTGAAGAATACACTTTAGTAGCTTGTGCCGATTACGTATTGAGTAAAACGCCAGGAAACACAGTGAGTAATATGAGTTCTACACGTGCTTTACGTGATGTTACCGAAAAACATGGAGGAACTTATGAAGCGAGTGCAGTAGGAGAAGTAAACGTTGTTACTTTGATGAAGAAAAACAATGTAGTTATTGGTGGTGAAGGAAATGGCGGCATTATTTATCCAGATTCTCATTACGGACGTGACGCTTTGGTTGGTGTGGCATTATTTTTAAGTTTATTAGCTGAAAAGCAAATGAAAGTTAGTGAGCTTAGAGCTTCTTACCCAAACTATTTTATGAGTAAGAAGAAGATTCAATTAACTCCAGGATTGGATGTTGATGGCATTTTAAACGCTATGGAATCTAATTATAGCCATGAAAAATTAACGACTATTGATGGTGTAAAAATTGATTTCGCGGATAGTTGGGTACATTTACGTAAGAGTAACACAGAGCCAATTATTAGAATTTATACCGAAGCACCATCACAAGCAGCAGCAGATACTTTAGCAGATCGTTTTATTGAAGAAATAAAAGCTATTGCTAATATTTAATTTTAATATTAAGAAGCTGTAAATAACTAAGAGTCTCAAGTAAATAAAAGTATATTAAGACATGCGTTGATAGTCATTGTCTTAATTTGTAAAATGACAGAAGGATGATTTTAGAAACGAATTCTACAGAGGTAACTGAATTGGAAGCCTATTTTAATCAATTTAGACAACATATCATTGGTCAGGATCAACGCTTTGAATCCCCTTATGGAGAACAAAGAATCATTTATACTGATTGGACAGCTTCGGGACGTTTATACAGACCTATAGAAGAGAAAATTAGTAATGAGTTTGGGCCTTTTGTAGCCAATACACATACGGAGACTACAGTTTCTGGTACAGCAATGACCAAAGCGTATCATAAAGCTAAGCATATTATTAAGGATCACGTCAATGCTAATGATGATGATATTTTAATCTGCTCAGGAAACGGTATGACAGGTGTTATTAATAAGTTTCAGCGTATTTTAGGTTTAAAAGTTCCTGAGAATTTAAAGGAATTTACTTCTATTCCAGAGGAAATGCGCCCTGTTGTTTTTGTTTCACATATGGAACATCATTCTAACCAAACGACCTGGTTAGAAACGATGGCTAAGGTTGAAGTTGTTCCGCCAGATGACGAAGGTTTATTTTGCTTAAAGAATTTAGAAACCTTATTACATAAATATAAAGATTGTACCATAAAAATTGCTTCTGTAGTAGGCGGTTCTAATGTTACAGGTATTCAGATTCCGCATCATGATGTTGCTAGGTTAATGCATAAACATGGTGGCGTTTGTTTTGTAGATTTTGCTTGTTCTGCGCCTTATGTAGATATGGATATGCACCCTAAAGATAAGGAGGCACAATTGGATGCTATTTTCTTTTCGCCTCACAAATTTTTAGGTGGCCCAGGAACTTCAGGTGTTTTGGTTTTTAATAAGAAACTGTATAAAAATATGGTGCCAGATTGTCCAGGAGGTGGCACTGTAAGTTGGACCAATCCTTGGGGCGAACACAAATACATAGATAATATAGAAGATAGAGAAGATGGTGGAACACCCGGTTTTCTTCAGGTTATAAAAACAGCACTTTCTATAAAGTTAAAGGAACAAATGGGAGTGGATAAAATGTTGAAACGCGAGCACGAGTTGGTTGATATTATTTTTAAGCAGCTTGAAGGTGTCTCCAATATCAACATTCTTGCAGGTCAGCATAAAGATAGACTAGGTGTTATTTCATTTTATATTGATGATTTGCATTTTAATTTAGCGGTGAAATTACTAAACGATAAATTTGGAATACAAACACGTGGTGGTTGTAGTTGTGCGGGTACTTATGGTCATTTTTTATTGCATGTAGATCAGCAAATGTCACATGAGTTAACCAATGAGATTTCTATAGGAGAGCTAGTACGTAAGCCTGGTTGGATAAGGATGTCTATTCACCCAACTACAACGAATGCCGAAATTAATTATGTATGTGAGAGTATCATAGATTTAGCAAAACATCATGAAGACTGGGCTAAAGATTATGAATATTCTAAATGTAACAATGAGTTTGTACATAAAACTTTAGTTGGTAAGCCTTGTACGGCTACTAATGTAGAAGCTTGGTTTGAGATGTAATAATTTGTGGTTTTGATATATGAACTAAGTGTGTTCATAATCTAAAAATTGGCCGTAAGCTTGATCTTTGTTTTTAGAAGGAAATAGCCTAAAGAAATTTAGGTGGCACTTTGTCTCTATGTTTCCAACGTCTATGCGTCCAAAGGTAAAACTCTGGAGCTTCTAAAATTTGTTCTTCAACCAACTTAAAGAATAGGTCTGTAATTTCGTAATCCTTGTATGCTTTAGGAGTTTCTGTTATGGTTTTAAACGTTGTTTCGTAATAGCCACGTTTAATACGTTTTACACTAAAGAACACTACAGCCATATCTAATTTTTTGGCTAACATTTCTGCACCAGTGTACATTGGAACTTTAATCCCCATAAATTCATTCCAATGAAAAGCTTTATTCACTTTAGGAGTTTGGTCAGATACGAAACCATTGATGGTTAATTCTCCTTTTTTCTTGCTTTCAAGGAGGACATTGTAAGTTTCTTTGGTCGTAATTAAATGCGAATTATACTTTGCTCTAATTCGCTTAACTAATTTGTCAAAATACTTATTGGCTAAACGTTTATAGACGGCATAACCTTTGTGTTTTACATGCTTTTGTAAAATAAAAATCCATTCCCAACTCCCATAATGTGCACACATTAAAATAATGCTTCGTTGTTTTTTCTCTAAATCATTGATTAATTCTACATTGGTAAATTTGAAGCGTTTATTCATTTGAGCTTCAGTAATAGTCAATGATTTTATAGCTTCCACCATCATATCACAAAAATGGTGATAGAATTTACTAGCTATAGATGAAATTTCTTTTTCTGATTTTTCTGGGAAAACTAATCTTAAATTGTCTTTTACAACCGTTTTTCTATAGCCAAAAACGTTATACATAAAAAAGTAAATAACGTCAGAGAATCCATAAAGTAATCTAAATGGTAAAATTGAAATTAGCCAAAGAATAGGGTAAACTAAGATATAAGCAATAAGTTGCATTAATGTATGTTAGTATTAAAGCACAAATATATATTATATTTGATTTATAGTATTAGAGTTTATGGACAATTTAGGTATAAGTTTAGTTACCATTATAATTATTGCAGCCAACGTTATTATATCCTTTAAAGGGTTTGATGATCGTGGCTTTTTTGAAAAATACAAGTTTAATGTTGGCAGTATAAAGCGCGGAGAACATGTTAGGATGTTGAGCTCTGGATTTTTACATGCAGATACCACACATTTATTATTTAATATGTTTACGCTTTATTTTTTTGCAGATGCTGTGGTTGCAGGATTAGGCAATTTTCATTTTATTATTATCTACTTCGGCAGTTTAATTTTTGGAAATCTCCTATCGTTGTATTTTCATCAAAATGAATATTGGTACAGTGCTATTGGTGCAAGTGGTGCTGTAACAGGGATTTTATATTCTGCTATTTTATTACAACCAGATATGAGTTTGTATATGTTTTTTATTCCAATCCCTATTCCTGGTTATGTGTTTGGTATAGGCTATTTATTATATTCCATTTATGGCATGAAAAATAAAATTGGTAACATTGGTCACGATGCCCATTTTGGTGGTGCTGTAGGTGGTTATGTGGTGACTTTACTCTTAATGCCAAGCTTATTTAAAACAAACTTAGGGTATGTTGGTTTATTGGCCATACCAATTATAATTCTGTTTGTACTTTATAAAACGGGTAAATTAAAATAACAGAAGACCGTATTTTATTTTTGTAATAGTTCTTCTACCTTAAGTCTTAGGGCATTACCTCTAAGGTTTTTAGCTGCTATTTTTCCGTCTTTATCTAAAACATATGTTGCAGGAATAGAATTGATATTATACAGTTGCGCAACAGGATCATTAAAGTATTGTAGGTAAGATACTTGAGGCCAAGTTAATTTGTCTTTTTTAACAGCATCTAACCATGCTTTTTTAGGATCTTTTTGTCCACGAGACCCGTCTAAAGAGACTCCAATAATTTCTAATCCTTTACTATGGTATTCATTGTAAATTTTAACAACATTAGGATTTTCTCTTCGGCAAGGACCACACCAAGCTGCCCAAAAATCTATAATAGTTACTTTGCCTTTAAGATCGTTTAAAGCTACCATTTCGCCATCTGCATTAGGTGCTTCAAAATTAGGAGCAACTTTTCCAATTTCTAAAGAGGTAGTTTTTGTATAAGCTCTGTAAAGTTTTTCTAATCTCAACTTGGCAGCGACTCCGTCTCTAGATGTTTGTACTGTAGACGATAAATTATTAAAGGCCTCCATATATTTTTCGATATCTAGGTTAGGTTTTTTGAGTTCTTCGCCAATAATAAATAAACTAAAAAAATTGTCTTTATTACTATCAATAAAATCTAAGGTGTATTGTGTTTTTTTATTGTTTAAGACTTCTAATCGTTTTAAAATGGAATCTTGTTTTGCTGTGTTTTTTTGCAATCTTGCGTTTCGCATTGCAGTTCTTACAGGTAATATTTCCTTTTCAATATTGTTTAATCCCGTTTTATAGGTTTCAAATTTCTTTTGAGATTTAGAACCTGTTATTTCTGAGCTTAGTATTCTACCTTTATTAATATTAATGTCTATTTCACTGTTTTCTAACATAAAAGGTAGCTTTCCAGGAATACTATTTACGGTAATGTTATATAATGAAGGTGTTTGCATTTCGCCTTCAAAAGTGAATTGTTCATTTACAATCATTTGGGTTTTAACGAGTCTGTCTTTTCCTTTTTCATCTATACTATTTAGATGTACTCTAACACCATTATAAACCCCTTTTGCAGTTCCATTAATAATATAATTAGTTCTTTTAGGTTCTTCTTTACAACCCATTACTAGTAGGCTCGCAAATATGCATAGGAATAGATTTTTCATAATAATAAATTAGATGATAGTATTTTGAATAATTAACGTGTTACAAATATAAAAACAAAGTTGTAAAACTCGTAAAATAAGTAAAGTCTCTAATAAGTGAACGCTTTTAAGCAACGTTGGTCTAAAGAATCCCATAATTTACAATACTTTTGCAACAAAGACATAGAATATGCATAACGATACCATTGTAGCTTTAGCAACACCCTCAGGAAGTGGTGCTATTGCAGTTATACGATTATCTGGACAGGACGCCATAAACATTGCTTCAAAATGTTTTAAATCTGTTTCTAATAAGGATTTAAATCAACAGGCGACACATACCATTCATTTAGGCCATATTATAGACGTACAGCGTACTATTGATGAGGTTTTGGTGTCTGTGTTTAAGAACCCTAATTCTTATACGGGTGAGAATGTGGTAGAGATATCGTGTCATGGGTCATCTTATATTCAACAAGAAATTATTCAGTTGTTTTTACGCGAAGGTTGCAGGATGGCTACGGCTGGTGAATTTACCTTGCGTGCTTTTTTAAATGGTAAACTCGATTTGAGTCAGGCGGAAGCTGTTGCCGATTTGATTTCTAGTGATAATGAGGCGTCGCATCAGATTGCGATGCAGCAAATGCGTGGTGGTTTTTCTTCTGAAATTGCTAAGCTTCGTGAAGAGCTTTTGAATTTTGCTTCGTTAATAGAATTGGAATTGGACTTTGCTGAAGAAGATGTAGAGTTTGCAGACAGAACTCAGTTTAAGGCCTTAATAGAACGTATTAATTTTGTATTGAAACGTTTAATAGATTCGTTTGCTGTAGGTAATGTGATTAAGAATGGTATTCCTGTTGCCATTGTTGGTGAGCCTAATGTAGGAAAGTCTACCTTATTGAATGCTTTATTAAATGAAGACCGTGCGATTGTTTCTGAAATCGCAGGTACCACAAGAGATACAATTGAAGATGAAATTTCTATTGGAGGTATTGGTTTTCGGTTTATAGATACGGCAGGTATTCGTGAGACTGAAGATGTTGTTGAAAGTATTGGAATAAAGAAAACCTTTGAAAAGATAGAGCAGGCTCAAGTGGTGATGTTTTTGGTGAGTAGTCCGCAGTTAGCTGTGGATAAAGAAGCTATTAAAACCATTACGATTGAGATTGAAAAGGTGAAAAATAAGTTTCCACAAAAGCAGTTATTGGTTATTTTGAATAAGATTGACCAGATTACGGATTCTGAATTGGCTACTATTAGAACGGCTTTAGATTCTAATGCTACTCATGTTATTCCTATTTCTGCAAAGACTGGTTTTGGAGTGGAGCAACTTACCAATAAACTACTCGATTTAATTAATACAGGAGCGTTGCGTAATAATGAAACCATTGTAACGAATTCACGTCATTACGATGCTTTATTGAAGGCTTTTGAAGAGGTTCAGAAGGTGAAAGACGGTTTAGAGACCGGCTTGTCTGGTGACTTGTTAGCTATTGATATTCGTCAGGCCTTGTATCACTTTGGTGAGATTACAGGTGAGATTACTAATGATGATTTGTTGGGTAATATTTTTGCTAATTTCTGTATCGGGAAATAGACGCTGTGCTTACCCTTTTGTTGTGTTAGTGTTTAGGTTTTAAATTATAAGGATTTAAAAACAGTTGTATTTCTTCTTTAAAGACGTCTAAGGGGATGCGATGTGCTAAATGGTTATGAATATGTATTTTATATTCCGGATGATCTATGAGCGTCTCAGATAGAAATTTAAGGGTTTGTTTAGGGTTTACGACATCATCTTGTGTGCCTAAAACGATTTGCTTTAAACGGCTTGAGTTGTTTTTTATTTCAGGGATGTTCTGTGGGACAGATCTCTTGGCTAGGGCGGGATTAAATAATAGGGCAGGGCATTGCATTATGTTTGAGACGTAATAGCCTGTAAAGCCACCCATACTACTTCCTATGACGATATTAATTCCCATTGCTTTAAAAGCTGTGCTTATACTCGCAATAGCGTGTGTGTCTGATAGGTAATCTATGGCTGGTGCAAACACCTCTCCATAAGGTTCTAGTAGAGCTCTTTTTTCGGGGCTTAAACTTCCATTTAAACCATGTATGTATAGGATTTTCATTGTGTTGTTGGGGCTTTAATTTTTAAATAATGCTGTGGAAAGATACAAAAATTAGCAGCTGTAAATGGTATATGTTATTGGAACATTTCTATAGGTATTAGCTGTGACTTTTGATGATTTTATTAGAGTAATCCCTAAGTCTGTTTCTTCTGCCATGCTATAAGCTTGTTTTAAGCCTGTTATAAGCACGGCATAACCACGCTATAACCTGTATTGTGGAATTTTGTATATTACTGTATTGCAGGTTTTTAGCTTAAAATTAAATGTGTGGCACAACAGCGCGGTATTATCCCTTTAATAGGGACGTTGAATGGTATTAATTTTTATTATTTGAATGGTAAGCCTATTGTTCGAAAACGGGTGGTGGATTTACAAGAAAAGCAATACAAACGAAGTCTAGTATGCAGCGTGTGCGTGAAAAGGCTATTGAGTTTGGGCATTGTTCTGTGGTTAATAAAGTGTTTAGATCTGCTTTAGTTCCTTTTTATAAGGGGTACAAGTTTACGCATTTTCATAGTCGGTTGATGGGCTTGTTTACGCGGTTAAAGGTTTTGGATACGATATAGATTCCGTAAGGATTTTTGTAAGAAGGAGAGCGTCAGTCAGTTAACTATACGTGGTGTTTTTACACTGGCTTTAGTTTAAGATATAAATTAATGAAAAAAAGGAAATAAAAACCCACAAAGTCAGCGCTAATATAATGGGTTTCATTCCTGTGGATTTCAAATCTTTTATAGATATGGTTGAGCCTACTAAAAACAATGTTATTATTAATAAACGTTTAGCCATTAATACAATTAAGCTAGTAGTTGTTTCAGGTAACATATGGTAGCTATTAATTATTATTGCAATAATAAATAATACAATAAAGTAAGGGATTTTTATTCTTTCTCCTTTTGTTTTGAATAAAAACATTGAAAAAATGGATAAAGGGATGATCCACAAAGTTCTAGATAGTTTTACTGTTGTTGCAATTCTCAATGCTTCGTCTCCATAACCTAGCGCAGCTCCAACTACCGAACTTGTATCGTGTATTGCAATTGCACACCATAAACCGAATTGTTCTTGTGTTAAACTTAAAAAATGTCCAATTGCAGGAAACACGAATAAGGCAATAGAATTTAATAGAAAAACAATACCTAAAGCAATACTTATTGTTTTACTTTTAGCTTTAATAACTGGAGAAATTGCTGCAATAGCACTACCGCCACAAATTGCTGTTCCAGATGTGATTAGGTGACCTAGTTTTAAATCTAACTTTAGAAGTTTTGTTAGTAGCAAACCTAGGGTGACAGTTAAAAGTATTGAATAAAAGGTTAAACTCAATCCTTCTTTACTTGTTTCTAAAGTCTCTTTAATAAACATTCCAAACCCTAATCCAACAACCGAAATTTTTAAAAAATAATGAATTGCTTTATGACTGTATTTTTTAAACGGATTATTGAAAATAACGGTATATACAAAACCAAGTAACAAAGCAGTTGGGCTGTTTAATACACCTAAAAGCGCAAGGGTAATTATAAGGACGTAAACTGTTTTTGAAAATATATCTTTCATATCATTTAGTGTTATTTGATACAAAAGTAGATTGAATGAATAGCCTGTAAGCAAATTAATTTGCTATTAGAGATAACTAAAAGTTATGATTAAGTCGAATGAATTTTTCAAATTTTTCCAAAGAATTTGAAAGGTAACCTGTTCTTTTAACAAAATAAAACCATCTTTCAATACTCAAGCCTTTTATGTCTATTATCTTGAGGTTATTATTAATTAAATCATCATTAATAGCATTGATTGAAAGAAGTGCATAATCGTTAGAGTTGTATAAATAATTTTTAATAGCTTCGGTACTGTTTAATGTTACTACACAATTGAGTTTTGAGATGTTATTTTTAACTAAAAAACGGTCTATTATTTCTCTAGTTCCAGAGCCTTTTTCACGTTCAATTATGGGGATTTTTTGTAGCTCTTTTATATCAATACTTCCTTTTTTAAATGAAGAATTATTAACATTGGTTACAAGAACAATTTCGTCCTTTATAAATTTTTTAAAGTGTAGTTTTGGGTTAGAAAAATTACCTTCTGTAATTCCAAAATCGATTTCCTCATTTAAAATTAAATTTTCAATATTTTCTGAATTATCACTAACTATATCAAATTTTGTTAGAGGGAATTGCATTCTAAACTTCGCAATTACTTTTGGGATGACATAATTGGATAACGTTGTACTTACTCCAAAATTTATAAACTCTGGAAAGGTTTCATTTTTATGTAGAAATTGCTCATCCATTTCAGAATAGATAGCTAATATTTTATTTACATATATAAGGAATGATTTTCCTTCTATTGTTAATTCAATAGAGTTCCTTTTTCTAACAAAAAATGTTGTTTTATATTCTTGTTCTAAATTCTTAATTGCTTTGGATATGGCCGGTTGTGAAATATATAATTGCTCGGCAGCTTTTGTAAAACTTAAATGTTTAGCAACAGTCTTGAATATATGTAACTTTGTTTTCATTAACTTGTGTAGTACGGTTTGGTATATGATACGTTGGTGTTTAAGCAACTAATTTAGTAAATACAAACCGAATACACGAGCGAAGCGAACTGTCGTTAGCAATTTCGTAAGTAGACTAGTACTGGCCATTAATTAGATATGGTGTTATAGCTCGTTTTTTCTCTCATTATTTTGATAATTTCATATGGAATATCTTCATTTATATTAGAAACATTAATTATTTGAGAGATAAGTGGAAAAGACCAACTAGTATTCTTTTTAGATTTTGGTAAAGTATTGAAGTCGCACCACTTTTTTGAAACAAACCACCATTTTTCTGATTCCGCTTCACGAATAGCCAAAATTCTTTCATGATGAGCATATAAACCCGTTCTTTCATTTTCATTAAATGTTAATGGTTGTACTGACTTATTTCTTCTTGTAAAAGAAACATTACAATCGAATCTTTGCTCTTTAATCTTGTTAATTGAATCTTCTTTTTTCCAGTTTTGATAAAATTCCTTTTTAAATTCAACTTCTCTGATTATTATATAATCAATAATTCGATATTCATTGATTTTTTTTAAAATTGGTTCTGTTATCTTTTTTATAATTATTAATTGGTTTTTTATAGAAATTTGAGTTGTGTCTTTTTTAGATTGAGAATTGTTATATTTTATATTAATTTCTTTTTTTGAGTGATTTTTAAATAATGCAGGATACATTAATTCTAATTCAGATTCTAAGCTATTATTAATAATAGCAGTGGTGTAGTCTTTAAAATAATCTTCTAAGTTTTTATTCAATTTCGATTCTTGACAGAACGAACTATATGCAGTTAATATCAATAAATATGTAAGTAATGACTTCATTTTTCTCAAATTGGGTATAAAATGTGTTTGTGTATGGTTAGTTGTGTGGTTTAGTAACTAAGATAGCTAACATTTACGTACCTGTGAATATTTCGAAGGAGTATTCGCTGGAAGAGCGTAAATAAAGCATTATTTATACACGGTGTTCTATGCTGTTTTTTTTCAATTCTATTACGTTTAATTTCTCAACTTTATTTAAAGGATATTATTGTTTATAACTCGATGGTGGATTCAAGAGCTTAACGTAACAAAAGTAACAGATTAATGTGTGTCAATTTTCGGTTTAAAACAAAGATAGCAGTAAAGAGCTAAACTATTAGTCGGGCTCTTAACTGCTATTTTTTACATACGTTGTTTGGCACTGGGCTTTTCCAACTATAATACTATAATTATTTCACTTTCAGGTAATCTTGATTTTGGTATTTTATCGGCCGAATTAAAATCGCTTTCCGTTCTGTATCCAATGGCTACTGCTGTGATTGACGTAAATCCCTTTTCTCGTAGGTCAAATTCTTCATCCAATGCTTTCATATCAATACCTTCCATCGGAAAAGCATCTATTCCAAGAGCCGCAACTCCCAATAAAAAGTTTCCGATATTCAAATAGACCTGTTTTTCCATCCAATGTTGTAAACCCTTTAAATCATATTTATGAATGTCAGCAAAAGCATTTCTACCACCATTTACATTTTGTTTTATTTCTTCATTAGGAAATCTTCTGTCATTGTCTTCAATGTCTAAAAGATGTTGCATACAATCCTTATCTGCCGCTTTTTAAGCATCTTGCATTGTATCAGAAATTATAACTTCACGAAGCGAAACACTTTGTGGCAACTGATACATAAATTTAATCGTTTTCGCCACATCATTAGCCGTAATATTTACAGCTCCCACATTTTCTTTCCATTCGTTGTAGCCGTCAATAATATTTGAGTCTGTAGTGTGTCCTAACAGCTCCGTAGTAACTGCTCCCGGCATAATAGATAATA
>Ga0209344_10000160_pt1 | contig 139714 bp, 128 predicted proteins | sample Cruoilmetagenom6_FD_187293 | JGI IMG/M metagenome (GOLD analysis project Ga0209344, IMG submission 187293) | Oil polluted marine microbial communities from Coal Oil Point, Santa Barbara, California, USA - Santa Barbara Oil Seep Sample 6 (SPAdes)... | ecosystem: Environmental > Aquatic >... | reverse complement strand
TGTGACTGTGCCACCGTATTGATTGGCTTCAATTGGTGTGATACCAGCTGTAACGATAAGGTCAGTGAGTGCTTCAGTAGCAGGGGTTGTAGATTGTGCTTGTGAAGTCAGCGAATATGCCAACAAACAAGCCGCCGAAAGGTGGTTGCGTAGTTTCATGATTTCTCCTGTTCCGCCCGAACATGGTTTGGTGATTAAAATTAAAGATCAAACTGGCCGGTCTCCGGACTGAAAAGTTAATGTCGAATATAGAAGCTATAGCACATTATTACCCATCGCCTTCCCATGATATTACACAGTGGCTGATTGATGGGTCGTTACTTTTATTACCGTTGCGGGGGCAGTGTTGGAATTGAATTCGAGTTGAATTTCGCACCAACTTCCCGTTTAACCTGACAGCTACACAGCGATCAGGAACCTGTTTGAAGGTGGGCACATGCTACTCAGCATTGTTAACGGTGTCAACAATCATTTAGGCATAAATTGAATGACTTGAATTTAGAGCGCGTCTTGGTCAGTTTCGCCAGTTCTGATGCGAATCACTTTTTCTAAATCGTAGATAAAAATCTTACCATCGCCGACTTTGTTGTTACTGGCCGTTTCAACAATGGTTTCAACAATGATTTCAACTTGATCAGAAGGTGCCGCGATTTCAATTTTTAGTTTGGGCAGAAAATCCACCACATACTCAGCGCCACGATAAAGTTCTGTATGACCTTTTTGTCGACCAAAACCTTTCACTTCTGTCACCGTGATGCCACGCACGCCGACTTCTTCTAGGGCGTCTCTTACATCGTCTAATTTAAATGGTTTGATGATAGCGGTTATCATTTTCATAGGCTGCTTCTACCAAGGTAATTGTTCACCATCAGCATGCCAGAAAGAACCTGTATTTTCCAGATTTAATTCGTCAATTCTGGCTAATAAACCATTGGCTGAATGATTGGTATCTACAAACCCCTGATTGCTGGTCATATCGGTTTTAACATAACCTGGGTGAAATAAACCAACCGCGATGCCTTTGGGTTTTAGATCAACAGCTAAACTGGTCCCCGCCATATTGACAGCTGCTTTGCTCATTCTATATCCATAGTGACCGCCAGAATCATTGTCTGACATGGAGCCCATTCGACTGGTAATAATGGCCACTTTTGCGCCCTGTTGTAATAATGGCAATAATGATTCGGTTACTTTTAAAGGGCCTATGGCATTAACCAAGTATTGTTGCATCACCGTCTGATAATCAATTTCACCCAACACATTATTCGCTAGGATGCCGGCATTGTTGATTAACACATCAACTGGTCTGTCAGCTAAATGTTGTTTCAATAGAAGTAAGGATTCGTTGTCGGTGACATCAATCGATGGAATAGTCTCAATATCGAGTTGATTTAATTCATCGCTGGTATTTCGACACACCGCAATGACATGATGTCCTTGGGCTTTAAGTTGTCGACAGAGTTCTAGACCAATGCCGCGATTGGCTCCAGTGACTAGTATATTTTTCATGGCATACTCCATTAATTGCAGAACAGGTTTGAATTGTATAACATGGTATTTAATTCCAATAAATCAACTCATTATGCTAGAAATGAGACAACAATGTGAACGCTGTACCCAAACATTGAAAGCCGATCAGAGTGAAGCTTATATTTGTAGTTTTGAATGCACTTTTTGTCGTGAGTGTACACACCATGAATTGGCGTTCAAATGTCCAAATTGCGGTGGGGTGTTGGTACTTCGACCGAATCGAGTCAGTTAAAAATAAACCAGCCTAAAAGGGCCTTCTTATTCAAAGTAATTGCTTTTTACTTCGTCCATATCAGTATGGCGCACGTCTTTACCAATCACCAAATATATGATGTATTCGCAGATGTTTTTGGCATGGTCTCCGATGCGTGCAAATGATTGTGCACATTGGCTTAAACTGAGGTACGCCTTTACTTTATCTGGGTGCTTAACCATACGTTTAATTAAGTGGCCATTTAATTCATCAAAGTGGGCATCAATAACTTGGTCTTTTTGAGCAATTTTAATTGCCGATTCAGCGTCTAATCGAGCCAAAGCATTCAAAGAACCAGATAGATTTGCCAGGACTTCTTGGCCTAAATGGTCGGTTTCTTCAAAATATTTCGAACGAAAATCATTTTTGAATAAGGATTTCAATAAATGGGCCATTTTTTCAGTTTCATCACCAATTCTTTCAATGTCAGTGATACTTTTCATGACCGCTACGATAAGCCGTAAATCACCGGCAGCAGGTTGCCGTCTTGCGATGATGCGTGTACATTCTTTATCTAAGTCGATTTCCATTTGATCGATTTCATCACCTTGGTCCAAAATGTCATTGGCCACTTGTTCAGAGCTGTGCTTCATGGCGTTTAGCACCATACGCAACTGATTTTCTGCTTTCCCGCCCATTTTCAACAAATGAGTTCGGATGTCTTCTAATTCAGTGTTGTATTCGCTAGATGTGTGTTTTTCAAACTCGAATGGTTCCATTGTCTTTACCTTAATTGTTATAGCCAAGCGGCATCAGCCGAAACGGCCTGTAATGTATTTTTCAGTTAAATCATGTGATGGATTGGTGAAAATTTGATCCGTATCACCCACTTCAATCAATCGACCCATGTGGAAATAAGCGGTCCTTTGAGAGACCCTGGCGGCTTGTTGCATAGAATGTGTAACTATCACAATGGTGAAGTTTTCTTTGAGTTCATTAATTAACTCTTCTATCTTGGCAGTTGCTATCGGATCCAATGCCGATGCGGGTTCATCCATTAAAATCACTTCTGGTTGAATCGCTATGGTGCGGGCGATACACAGGCGTTGTTGCTGACCACCAGATAAGCCAGTTCCCGGTGCTTGTAAACGGTCTTTTACTTCTTGAAATAAACCTGCTTTAATCAAAGACTCTTCAACCAAATCGTCTAACTCTGATTTGTTTTTTGTCAGACCATGAATTCTAGGGCCATAAGCCACATTGTCATAAATTGATTTTGGAAAAGGGTTGGGCTTTTGAAACACCATACCAACTCGAGCACGAAGTAAAACGGGATCTTGTTTTTTGGTATAAATGTTTTCATTATCTAATAGAATTTGACCTTCAACTTTACAAATATCAATGGTGTCATTCATTCGATTCAAACACCTTAAATATGTTGATTTTCCGCATCCAGATGGGCCAATCAATGCAATGACTTCATGCGCACCAATGTCTAAAGAGACATCATGAATCGCTTGATTGTCAGCATAAAATACGTTCACATTTCTAGTGATAAATTTTGCATTTTCGCACTGCGGTTGACCCACAGTTGCGGTGTATTTGATGTTCAAAGAATCTTCAGTTTCTGGTGTAGATTTGATTTTCATTGTTGGTTCTGCCAACTTATTAAATACGGCTTCATTCATAATACTTTACCACTTTTTCTCAAACTTTTTACGCAGATAAATAGCTATCGCATTCATTGCAATCAAAAAGAACAGCAATACCATAATGGCTGCTGAGGTTTTTTCTAAAAATCCACGTTCGGGTGAATCTGCCCACAGAAACACTTGAATGGGTAGGACTGTTGATGGGTCTACCACCGATTGTGGGATGTCAACTATAAAGGCAACCATACCAATCATCAGTAAAGGTGCTGTTTCTCCTAATGCCTGCGCCATACCAATGATGGTACCGGTTAAAATTCCCGGTAATGCAGCGGGTAATACATGATGGAAAACCGATTGCATTTTTGAGGCGCCCAGTCCCAGGGCTGCTTCACGCAATGAAGGTGGTACCGCTTTGATGGCTGATCGCGAAGCGATGATGATGGTTGGGAGAGTCATTAATGACAGTACAATGCCTCCCACTACGGGTGCGGACCTGGGCAAGCTGAAGAAATTAATGAACACCGCCAGTCCCAATAAACCAAATACAATCGATGGAACGGCTGCTAAATTGTTGATATTAATTTCGATAAAATCAATAAACCGATTTTTAGGTGCAAATTCTTCCAGGTAAATGGCAGCAGAAACAGCCACTGGAAAAGACAGGGCTAAAGTGACCAACAAAGTGTACAGTGAACCCAGAATAGCGCCTTTAATCCCAGCCATTTCAGGTTCCCGCGAATCGCCACTGGAAAAAAAGTGCCAGTTGAATCCGCTGGAGATTTGACCATTGGATTCAAGGGCTGTGATCCAAGATAGTTTCTGGTCCTTCACCCGTCTATCTGATTCGGGCAAGCTTCGGTCAATAGACCCTTTTATGACTGCATCAACATCATCGTCAGCCATGAATTTTACTTTCAAGGTTTGGCCTAGTAAATTTGGATCATCAATAACCATGTCTCTGAGTTGGTATTCAGCTCCCATACTGGTTAGGCTGTATAACTCTCTTTTGTCTTTGCGACTTTTTACCTCAGGGAAGCGCTTTAATAACGCATCTCTTATCACCAGCCTAAAATCAGCAGCCATCAAAACCTCGTTAGGGCTGTTGGCTTCTATATTCAGACGATCAGCATCTATTTGTACTTCTAACTCAATTTTGGTTTGTGAGAAGGCGGGCAATGCTTTTATGGTGATGTCGGTTAACAGCATCAGTAAGAAAAGAATGGCAATGACAATTGAAAAAATTCCCATAGATTTAAATATCAATTCTTTTAAATAGCGTTTTTTCAGGCCTTGTTTGACCAAATCTGTATTATTCATACTGTTCTCTGTATTTTCTGACGACATGTAATGCAATGACATTTAATATCAAGGTGGTAACAAACAGCATCAGCCCCAAAGCAAAAGCTGCCAAGGTTTTGGCACTGTCAAATTCCTGGTCGCCGGTTAATAAGGTCACAATTTGTACCGTAACAGTGGTGACTGCTTCCAGCGGGTTAACGGTCAAATTGGCCGCGAGTCCAGCAGCCATAACTACAATCATAGTTTCTCCAATCGCACGAGAGGCGGCCAATAAGACACCACCCACAATTCCTGGTAATGCAGCTGGAATCAATACTTTAACAATGGTTTCAGATCGAGTAGCCCCTAAACCCAATGACCCTTCTCGTAAACTTTGTGGCACGGCTGACAGCACATCATCTGACAACGAAGAAACAAAAGGAATGATCATAATGCCCATCACTAAACCGGCTGCTAACGCACTTTCTGAGGCCACAGACAAGCCCATAGATTCACCAAATCCTCGGATAAATGGTGCCACAGTTAAAGCGGCGAAAAAGCCATAAACGACAGTAGGAATACCGGCCAAAATCTCTAACACAGGTTTTGCTACAGAGCGAACCGTATTACTGGCATATTCCGATAAATAAATGGCAGACATTAATCCCAGTGGAACCGAGACCAATAAAGCGATGAATGAAATCAGCATGGTTCCCACAAACAAGGGTACTGCACCGAAGGCGGCTGATGAGCCAACCTGGTCAGCACGAATCGCAGTTTGTGGTGACCATTCTGTACCAAACATAAAACTAAGAATGGGCACTTCACCAAAAAAACGAGTCGATTCAAACAGCACTGAAAATACGATACCCACAGTGGTCATTATGGCAATAGAGGCTGCCAACATTAACACCCCTTCAATTATTTTTTCAAATAATTTTCTGGCTGGCGTGTCGGTATTGATTTTACGTAAGCCCCAAATGACCAATAGGATAGAAATTGATAATACAATGGCAGTGGTGGTTCTGTTGGTGGTGGTTTCAATTTCATGAAATCGCTGATAGACGATTTGCTTTTCTTCGCTTAATGCGGCTATCTTTTCAGGTGTGTCAGCGCCTCTGATGTCATTCAGGTACAAGTCCAAGTCGGTCGAAGAATCCAAGTCAGTGGCTGCCATATACGATGTTATTTCACTGTTTATGTAGGGTTCTTCAACCACTTGTAAAATCAACATCACAACCAAAGCCGGTAACAACGACCACAAGGCTGCCACATAGCCAAAATATTTAGGCAAGGTCAGGATTTTAGTCTTTTGTTTTTGTTGTTGATAAGCGGTGGTGATTTTTTGCCTCGCCATAAAGTAACTGAATGCGGCAAATATCAACAATAAAAAGATTAATGCACTGATTTTCATTAAATTTTAATCTCTGAAGTTAAAGTAAAAAATCACCTAACGGTGAATAGAGTTGTAAAAATACCACAGCCAAACTTAGTCTTGGCTGTGATAAATAGGTTTGATTATTGAAACGTAATCAATCACAACTCAAGGTTGTTCATTTGTAAGATGTCTGTTTTTACCTTCATGTATTTGTCGGCATCTAAAGGAATTAAACCCTTGTCAGTTAAATAGCCTTCTTCACCCATGGCTTTTTCACTGGTAAATTCATTTAAAAAATCATTCATGCCAGGAATTTCATTCACATGTGATTTTTTCACATAGAAGTACAAGGGTCTAGAAACTGGGTACTCACCTGTTGCGATGGTTTCAAACTCTGGTGCTGCACCATCAATCAAAGAGCCTTTTACCAAGTCGGTATTTTGGTCTAGAAAAGAAAAACCAAAGATACCCAATGCATCAGGGTTTTTTTGTAATTTTTGAATGATCAAGTTGTCATTTTCACCCGCTTCCACATAAGCGCCATCTTCACGAATGGTGTGACAAATGGATTTGTATTTTGATTTGTCAGAATCTTTGGTGGCTTTGATCCAGGGAAACTTTTTACACCCGCCTTCCATCGCCAATTCTACAAAAGCATCTCGAGTACCTGATGTAGGTGGTGGGCCTAGGACTTCAATTTTGACGGCAGGTAGTTGACTGTTAATTTGGCTCCACATGGTATATGGGTTGCTGATCAATTCACCTTCATTGTCAGTGGGAACTTCCTTGGCCAAGGCCAAAAATAATTCATTAAGAGTTAAATTGAAACTGTGGGCATTGATGTCATTAGCAACCACAATCCCATCAAACCCAATCAAGACTTCTACCACTTCTGTAACACCATTGTCGTGACACATTTTTAATTCAGATGATTTAATCCTTCTTGATGCATTGCTAATGTCAGGAGTATCAATACCATTGCCTTTACAAAATAGTTTCATCCCACCACCGGTTCCGGTGGACTCAATCTTGGGGGTTTTAAAGTGAGTTGATTTTCCGAATCTTTCAGCCACAACGGTTGAAAAAGGATAGACAGTTGATGAACCCACAACACTGATGTAGTCTCTATCAGCTGCATGAATTTGTGAAGCAACCATTAAGCCTGTTAACAGTGTTATTTTTTTCAAAGTTTTCATATTGTTTTTAGATAATTGTGACTAATGGCAGGCATTCTAAATGCTCTGTATGACAGTTCTATGACAATTGTGTAACATTTGTTGGCAGCCGTAAAATGAGTTTCGCTATTTTCTATCAAAGTGAAAAAATGCCCTGTATATTTCAATAAGTCACTTGATGGCTTAAGTTGTGCGAGAACACAACCTAAGGACGGTGTCCTTACTTCAGCGGTTTAATATTGTTCGGTGGGCTGGAAAGATAACTTTAAATGTGGTGCCGGAATCTTTTTTGCTTTCTATTTCAAAGCGTGCACTGTGTTTAAGGCAGATGTGTTTTACTATGGCCAATCCCAAGCCAGTACTTTGCTGATTGTGGGCTTTGGAATTATCAATGCGGTAAAATCTTTCTGTCAGGTGCGGGATGTGCTTGGCGTCAATCCCAGGACCGTTGTCAATTACCCAAAAATTAGCTTCGCCATTTTGCTCAAACCATTTGATCTTTATCTGCGTACCATCAGGTGTGTGGATGATGGCATTGTGCATTAAGTTCAGACAAATACTGGTTATTTCTGAGGAGTCGCCATTAAGCCACAAAGACGAGTTGATTTCTGCGTTTAGAATGTGATGGCAGGAATTGGCACCGTTTTTAAGGTCGTTAAACAGCCCGTTGATTAACTCAGGCATGGGGATATCATTTTCATCCGATTTAATCACCTTGTCATGTTCAATTTTTGACAATTTCAACATGTCATTAATAATTTTTGACATTCTATTGGCTTGTTCTTTGGCTTGATCGATTGCTATGGTCCATTCATCATTGACATGCTCAGATGACTGTAACATTTCCAAATAACCAGAAATGACGGTTAAAGGGGTTCTTAACTCGTGTGATGCGTTGGCAACAAAGGCTTTTCTTGATTTTTGTAAGGCTTCCTGGGCACTGATGTCTCTGGCCACCATTAAAAACCTGTCTTTGTTTATTTGAATCAATCGAATGTGAATGCTTTTATCAACATCACTGTAGTGTGGTAATTTTAATTCCTGGTCTTTTTTTCCAGTATTCAGCAGTTTAATAAATGAAGGTTCTCTGATGATGTTGTCTATTTTGGTGTGGGTGTCAGATTCGTTGATATTAAGAATGTCTTGGGCGATGTGGTTCACCCATTGAATCTCAAATCGAGTGTTCAGCAATAAGGTGGCGAATGGTAATGCCTGAGCTGTTGTCACAAATTGTTGAAGTAAATACTTATTTCTTTTTTGTGCTTCTTTGGTTTGATTTTTGTTGTTGATGACTTTACAGGTGATGGATTCAAGCACACCATGGTTAATCGGTACATGGTTTCTTGATGCACCTTTCATGTACCAGTCATGAAAGGCCTTGAATTCAATAAATTTCCAGCTGATATAAACCAGAATCCATAGCAAAAAACTCCAAGACCAGAAACCAGTTATACCACCTGTTATGGTTGCCAATAGCATAAAAATTATGATGGCCGTTCTTTCTTGTCTCCACCCAGAATTTTGCATGTTTTATCGTTATCACTGATTCATAGAAATGACGCAATCATAGCTTACTGTGACTAGGTAATTGAGCAAAAATCTATTTTATTTGAAAGATGTCATAAAGATGATACCAAAATGTAATAAATGTCATGAAATTGTCATATTTGTCATCTAATATTCATTTTTCAAATATATTTATATGAGCCATGTCATGAAAATTAAAATTTTGGTTACTTCATTGTTGTTAAGTTCGGTTTCGATTGTTTCGGCCGATTCAACCCAAGATGAAATTGCTTTATTAAAAGAGCAATTGAAAATTTTAACGCAGAAAATTGAACAACTGGAAGTAAAGACCAAGCAAACCGAAGCTTCAGTCAAAAAAGTGGCTGAAGTTAAAGCCACTGAAGCATCCGAATCATGGGCTGATCGCATTGTATTGTCTGGTGATTTGCGAGGCCGCTTTGAATACATCGATGAACGTGAGAAAGACGTTCGAAAAAGAAATAGAATTCGTTTCAGGGTGGGTGCCACAGCTCAAGTCAATAAAGATTTGAAAGTTGGCTTTCGTTTGGCTTCAGGCAGTGAGGACCCGACTTCTACCAACCAATCTTTAGATGGCGCTTTCTCGACTAAAGACATTGGCTTAGACTTGGCATACTTTACTTATGCATTCAATGAAAACTTGGATGTGACAGGGGGCAAAATGAGCAATCCATTTTATAAGCCTGGCAAAACTCCTGTACTTTGGGACAGCGATGTGAACCCTGAAGGACTTTCATTGGGTTATGAAGTGGGTGATTGGTTTGGTACATTGGCTGGCTTTCAAGTTGAAGAACGCTCCTCGGCAGATGATACTTTGCTGTTTGGTGGTCAGGTGAGCCGTTCTTTTGCTTTTGGTGACAATCGCTTACTTGCTGGCGTGGGTTATTACGATTACCAAAATTTACAGGGTTTGTCTCCTTTGTTTGATAACAATGCACGTGGAAATACGCTCGATGCAGAAGGTAAAATGGCATATGATTTTAATATAGTTGAAGGGATGCTTGAATACAAAGGCAAATTGGCTTCTCAGCCATTAACATTATTTGCTACTTATTATCAAAACCTTGAAGCAGGTGATTTAGATACAGGGTATGCACTTGGGTTTGAATTTGGTCAGGTTAAAAAAGCCGGTTCATGGAGCTTGGGTTATTCATACTTAGATGTAGAGGCTGATGCGGTCTATGCCTTGTTTAATGATGCGGATTTTGCTGGCGGTCAAACCGACTCCAAAGGACACATCATGAAAGCAGGCTATGGTTTGCGCAAAAACATGTCTTTAGGTATGACTTACATCAGTTCAGAGCAAAACCAAAGCAAAGCAACTCAAAATGACTACGACCGATTGCAATTAGATTTAGCGATTAAGTTTAAATAAGTAGCGTCTTGAAGATTTATAAACCCCGATTAATTCGGGGTTTTTTTTGTCTTTAATTTTGCAGATATAAAGCCTTTCCTAAATAAGCTAAATATTCAGAAACTCATGCTAAGATTGATGACATTTAATCAGTTATGTCTTGTTGTGAACCGAAGAAAACTACTACAAAAATCATTGTTAATAGGCATGGTTGGAGCGGTCGGCGGATCAGGTTATTGGATGATGAATGGTCGTGAGTTAAGTCAGTTGACCATTGAGCAGGCCACTATAGATTTGCAGACCTTGTATTTATTACCGATTGAGAGTGCTGAAGGTTGGAATTTAAGTCAAATTTTTAACCACCTGGCCCAAAGTATTGAATATTCCATGGAGGGTTATCCGCAACACAAATCCAATCGTTTCAAATCCACTGTGGGCCAAGCTGTGTTTTCAGTTTTTTCCTATCGCGGTCAAATGAACCATGATTTATTGGAGCCCATTCCGGGCGCGCCGATTCTTGAGGCTGATAATAAACTGCTGGCATTCAGTCGGCTGTTAAACGCACTGAATGACTTTAAAGTTTTCAGGGGCGCATTAAAACCGCATTTTGCCTATGGAGAATTGAGTCATCAACAATACACCTTAGCCCATGTAATGCACATTAATAATCATTTGGAACCTTTGATGAGTGGTTTATAACAGATATAAAATACTGTGTCTGATGCGACGTGAAAGAATAATTTTTGCGCCTTGGTACATCGGTTCTAAATTATCAGAGTGGATGATTTTGCCAGCTATATCTGTATTGATGATTTGTTCTTGTTTTAAGACTGAAATAAACTGTCTGAATAGGTTTTTATCAAAAAAGTCAGGCGAATTGAATTCGTATAACAATGACAATTGGCTGGCGACTTGGTGACACAATGATTCAAGTTCATTGCTGGTTAAGTTACCGGATCCACGTTTTTTCAGCAGCGCAATTACAATGAAAAAACGTTCATAAGTTTGCATCAAGGCATTGGCCAGCACCCTCAGTTCAGCCGCCTGCATGGATCCACCTTTGTGTCGTTCTAAATTACGGCCTGCTGATACCAACAAATCTAGATCCTTGAGCAATTTTAAGGTTTTTCGGCCATACTCAACAAAGGCTTCACGGTCCCATTTAAGGAACAGTTCGTTTTTAATGAATGGATAAACAACCGCCATCATTCGTAAAACTTCACGTCGTGGTTGTTTAAGGTCATTAACAAAAAACATCGCGATGAATGAACTGGCAGCGAACAGGTGCAACACATTGTTGCGGTAATAGGTCATTAACACGCCCATTTCATCTTTGACTTGAATAACGTCACCTAAGCTGTGCTTAACCCGTTGAATAAAGCCAAGAGTAATGCCTTTTTCGATGATTTCATCGACGTTTAAAGAGGTGACTGTGGTTCTGTTTGAATATGGTAAATTAAGGATGATTTTTTTATACAATTCAATTTGAGCTTTTAAATTGGTCTCTGAGGCAGCTCGATTAGGTGTGGACAACAGGGTAACAGCCAGAAAGTTAATTGGATTTACGTGTGTGGCTTTATTGATATTGGTTAATATTTGCGTACCAGCATCTGATACCACATTCTTGAACCATCGGGGTTTTTCTTTGACATCCAGTTTAATGCTACGCCAATCAGGTTGATGTTGATCAAGGATGTCATCCAGTTCAATGGGTTCAGAAAAATTAACTGTCAGACGTCCATAGTCTTCTTTGAGTAGTTTTAAGGTTTTAAACAGGCCGCCAATAGACTCTTTCTTTTTGCCTTTTCCACCCAGTTCATTTTTATAGGAGGCCCCTTCCATCAGTTTTTCATAGTTAAGTGAAGACGGTAAGAACACCAATGGTTTGCTTCTTTCATTCAAATAACTGCGTACAGTCATTGCTAACATACCGGCTTTGGGATGTAACAAACGCCCAGTTCGAGAGCGGGTGCCTTCAATAAAATATTCAATTGATACACCATGTGTAATCAATGAACTGAGGTATTCTGAGAATATGGTGGAATAAAGCACAGAATTAAAAGAGCGGCGTAAGAAAAATGCTCCAGAACCCCTTAAGAGTCTTCCTACTAAGGGCAGGTTTAAATTGATACCGGCTGCAATGTGTGGCGGCACAATGCCCTTTTCATACAAAGAATAGGACAGAATTAAATAATCAATATGACTGCGATGACAAGGGGTGTAAATAATTTCTTTTTCTGTGGTCAGATTTCTAAATTCATCAAAGAAGTTGAGTTTGACCCCGTCATAAACTTTAGTCCAAAACCACCTAAAAATACCGCTCATAAATTTAATCGATGAATACGAGTAGTCGGCGGCAATTTCACGAATGATTTTTTGCGCTTCTTTTTGTGCTTTTTCTATAGGGATTTTTTGCCGTTCAGCATAACTGACAATTTCTTTTTGAACAATGGGTCGTTTGATGATGTTTTTTGCAATGGTTCGACGATGAGATAAATCCCTGCCGACCACAGCGGTTTTTACGCGATTATTATGCAGACGCAATACCCGAGAAAGCTTATGGGCTAATTTCGCAGGTCCTTCTTGATTGTCTAATGATTCATTAATAAGAATCGGCTGGCTTAATCGAACCAGGGTGTGCTTGCCATGAATTAAAAATGAAATGAATTTTCTAAATCGCCCGGTTATACCCCATTTTTCAGAAAAAATAACTTTGAAAATACCATGGTCACGATCGGGTGCCCTTCCTAAGAAAACGGCAATGGGTATCAGTTGAAGTTGTTTCTTGGGGTCTTTTTGAATGTGTTCAATAGTCGCAGTTAACTGCTTTTCAAATTCTTTGTATTCTGTTTTCCTGTTCCAGAACCCCACGGTTTTGTCAGAAGCCAAGATACTTTTGTTGAGCCCAAACTCTTCATTATTGGTAAATGGCTTGGGTAAGTTACCCCGTTTGATTTCTTCCCAAAGGATGCTTCTTGAAACTGTTGATTCTGTCGATAATACATATACAAATGGTATGTCAGGATTGATTTCCAGGCTTTTTAGCTTGGTTGGGCTGTATTCTACTTTGACCCTAAGATAAAGTAATTTGCTGAGTATCGACATATAATTTGGGTGTTATTTAAAGCTGAAAAAGGGCCGAAAACCGACCCTTTTTAATTAAAATAGCTTAGGTGAATTATTTTTCGCCAATCCAAACGCCATCTTTTTTAACCATATTCATGACTTGGTTTACAGTTTCGCCGAAAACTTCAAAGCTAACATCCATTGTGGCAGTCTCGCCTTGTACATTAACATTGTCAATTTCTACTGAGCTCAACATATCATCCATTGAAATACCATATGCGCCCAATACGTTCTTTACGCCACCAAATGCGATTGAACCTTTGTCTAAGGCTTGTTCAAAGTTCATGTTTTGTACTTCATCTAATGATGACATGTCCAATGCTTTGGCGGTATCAACTAAGGCAGAAATAGCTGCTTTGGTTTTGTCTTCGCTCAAGATGTCGTTTTCACCCATCCAGTCCATTGCTGCACCAACAACTGTCGCTGCTGAATCACGTTGGGTTTCTGGAAGCATTGGGTTTTCTTTGATGCCTTGCAATATTTGGTCTTTACCCATCATTAACATCATAGGTAGCATCGCTCTGGCTTGTTCCAATTGTGGCTCAACCATTGCATATAGCGTGTCTTCAGCGCCGTCAGAGGTAAGCATAGTAACTGTTTGAGCAAATTGTGCTTTATCCGCTTCAGAAAAATTGCCTGTTTTGTTGTTTTCAAACTCAGTCACCAATTCATTGTACTGATCTTGGCTCAAAGAATTTTTGATTAAAGATTTCAGGTCATTTGATTTCATGGCTGCAATAGATGCCATAAATGCGCCATCTGGCGTATTAGTATCTATGCTGGCAATTTCGGCTTCAGCAGAGTTTTTATCTCCACCACATGCGACTAAACCCAGCATCAAAACTAACAACAGGGATCCTATTTTAAAATGTGTATTCATTGTGTTCCTCTTCTAAATTATTTAATGGTTAGCCGTGCATTATCTCTCGATTAGTGAATTTCCACAAGTTTTTAACCCTGATACAAGTCACAGATATTAAGTTGAGGTCAAATTTTTACAAAATATATCGGCTTAAATCTTCGTCCTCGGATAACTCACCTACAGAATGATTAACATGTTCAGCATCAATGACATATTCACTGCCTGATTTATCAGCCGCTTCAAAGGCCACTTCATCCAGTATTTTTTCCAGTACTGTATGTAATCTCCGAGCACCAATATTTTCAGTTTTTTCATTGACCGACCATGATATTTCGGCAATGCGTTTGATGCCATCTTCTGTGAATTTTAGGGTAACATTTTCTGTCCCAATTAATGCTTTGTATTGTTCGGTCAATGAGTGTTCAGGTTCCGTCAGTATGCGTTCAAAGTCACTACTGGTCAAAGCTCGTAATTCTACCCGTATTGGCAACCTGCCTTGTAATTCTGGGATTAAATCTGACGGTTTACTTAAATGAAAGGCACCGGATGCGATGAACAAAATATAATCAGTTTTGATTGGGCCATATTTGGTGTTAACCACGGAGCCCTCAATCATTGGTAACAGGTCTCGCTGAACCCCTTCACGAGAAACTTGACCAGTTCCACCCATACCACCACTTTTCGCAACTTTATCAATTTCATCAATAAATACAATGCCATTTTCTTCAGCTTGGGTCAGGGCTTGTTGTCTGATTTCATCTTCGTTAATGAGCTTTTGTGCTTCCTGTTCCGCAATGATCGGTAAAGCCGCTTTAATGGTCAGTTTTTTGGTTTGCTGTTTCTTTTTTCCAAGATTTTCAAACATGCCCTGTAATTGATCAGTCATCTCTTCCATCCCAGGAGGGCCCATGATATCGACTCCAAGGTTCATGTTGACTTTGATTTCAATTTCTTTGTCATCCAGCTTGCCATCACGCAATCGAGTTAAAAACTTGGCTCGGGTGGCACTGTCATCAACCGCTTCACCAGGAATGGGCGATTCTCTTTTGGGTAATAAATAGTCCAGAACCCTTTGTTCAGCAGCATCTTCGGCTTTTTTGGTGACTTGTTTCATCGCCGCTTCACGAGTTCGTTTCATTGATGACTCAACCAAATCTCTAATTATCGACTCGACATCTTTGCCGACATAACCCACTTCAGTGAATTTTGTGGCTTCTACTTTAATAAAGGGTGCATCAGCCAATACCGCTAAACGACGTGCAATTTCTGTTTTGCCGACACCGGTTGGCCCTATCATCAGGATGTTTTTAGGCGTGATTTCCTTGGCCATGGCATCATCCAATTGCATCCGACGCCAGCGATTACGCAAGGCGATGGCTACTGAACGTTTGGCATTGTGTTGGCCAATGATGTGTTTGTCGAGTTCTTCAACAATTTCTCTTGGAGTCATGTTTGACATAATAATTCCTTTATAAATCCAGGGTTTCTATGGTTTGGTTGCGGTTGGTATAAATACAAATGTCAGCGGCAATGTTCAAGGCTTCTTTGACCAATTCTTCTGCGGGCAGTTTGGTGGTTTTAATCATCGCCATAGCAGCAGCTTGGGCGAATGGACCACCCGATCCAATGGCGATTAAGCCATGCTCAGGTTCGATGACATCGCCATTACCTGAAATAATCAGTGAAGTGGTATGATCAGCCACTGCCAGTAAAGCCTCTAATCTACCAAGTCTTCGATCTGTGCGCCATTCTTTAGCCATTTCTACGGCAGAACGAACCAAATGTCCTGAATGTTTTTCTAGTTTAGTTTCAAAAACCTCAAATAATGTAAATGCATCTGCTGTGGCGCCAGCAAATCCAGCTAAAATCTTGTTGTGATAAAGTCTTCGGACTTTCCGGGCATTGGATTTCATGATGGTATTACCTAAAGTGACTTGACCATCACCGCCAATGACCACTTGTTTATCATCTCGATAGCTGACAATGGTGGTGCCTCTGTAATTATGCATTGATTCTTTCATTTGCGATTTGTTTTAATGATTAGTTTCCTAAGATGGGTTTTAACTACAAAATTTCAATTGTTTGTTGAAATTCTTTGGCACAAAAAAAACACCCGTCTCAAAGAAAGGGTGTTTTTGGTTTTTCGCTGAATGGGTGATTCAATGGTTGCTAATCAAAAGCCTCGTGAACGTCTTGAATTTCTAAAACGACGATTTCTGGCTCGACTTACAGCCTCTTGATCTTTTATTTTGGACCATTCATCTAAAGTAAACGGGCCATTCTTGGCATACACCAGACGAGCGCGACAAAAGTCTTTGTACTCCATCATTTCGTCTTCAACGGCATCCATGGTGCCATCAATCACAATACAATCATCTACATAGCCGATACCCGGAATATGATCTGGAATCACATCGTTGTCATCGATGAAGTATTTAATCGTGGCGTTGATTTTTTCTTTGTTACTGTCTTCGATAACCCAAGTTTTGTCCTCGACCATACTTAACATCATTTGTAAACAACCAACTTGGTCAATTACATAGCCATCATTTACGCTTTCTCGAACTTCCGCGACCTTCTTTAAAGCTTCCTTGACATCAGCTGATTCAATGTTGGTGCCATGTTCTTCGATGAATTTATTAAAATGTGCTTTGACTTGATCATCAATATCAATTGAAACTGTTGCCATAGTTTTCCTCTGTCAGAATAAATTAAAAATTATAATCAGCCTTTCAGATAAATCAAATGGCTGAATTGAGTGGTTTATAATATCATTGCTTGGATAAATTCGGACAATAAATATTAAAAATATGAACCACAGATACATACAATACGGTTTGATCTTGCTTTTGTTACAGAGTTCCGCTGTTTTGTCACAAAACCAATCCGATGTGTTAATCACCGAAGCAAAGCAACAACAGGCCAAGTTGATTGATCAATTTGGTTTGTCTAAAAATCAATGGTGGTTAGATCAGTGTCATCAGTTGATTGCGGAAATGTCATTGTTTGAATTTAAAGACTGTATCATTATCGATGCTGATTTTCCCAACGCCTATTCCTTGGCACATGGCAGTTTGATTTTGACCAAGGGACTGATGAAAAACCTTAATAACAGTGATCAGTTGGCTCATGTGATGGCGCATGAACATGCACATTTAACGATGAACCATCATCAGCAAGCGATGCAAATGGTTAAAAATCCACCGACATTTTTTACCAAATCTCGACTTAAAAAGTTTTACCGTCAAATTGAACAACAAGCGGACATTCAATCTGATGAAGTGTTAATGGCACACGGCAAAGACCCCAAACAAATCCACCATTATTTGCTTCGACTTGAAAATTCAATGGATGAAGCTTCAAATGACCATGAAAAAATACAAGCGAGAATCCAACGCCGGGATTTACCCAAAGAGGTCATTGATGTGCAGTGGCAACAACAGCAACCCGGTGATTAACCGGGTTCAACTTAACCCAAGCGAGTTAATGACGGAAGGTTACTTTTCACATGAGCCTGGCGATAAAAAAATATTTATAATGAGGTTATGAAGTTAAACAGTAAAACATTTTTATTGATAGTCTTGGTTGCCCTGGGCTTGTTTGCTTTGGTCATGGTTTTAATTTTGGCAGAAAAACTATTGTCCATTTGGCAACATTTGCAAGATGCGCCGCTTTGGGTCACTGTAATTTACGCTGTGGTTATTGTTTTGGTGGCTGTCTTTCCATTGTGGTTGTTCTTAAAATTGACACGGCCCAAAATTAAAGCGGAAACATCAATTAAGGTGATTGATGAAGGATCATTGCAACAAGCCATCAACAAAGAACAGCATCGAGGTGTTGATACCCATGCTGCCAATTTAGAAATGCAGGAACTGTATCAGCGACGCGCCAGTGGAAAATTTCACATCAGTCTATTTGGTGACGCTTCCACTGGTAAATCCAGTTTAATTGAGGTGTTAATGCCTGAGGCTGAGGTTGATACAGATGTGATCAAAGGAACCACCATTGATGCCCATCACTACAGCTATGGGCAATTGGTAATTACTGATTTACCTGGTTTTGATGCAGTTGACCAGGCGGAACTGGAAACGCTGGCGTTGGAAGAAAGTCAAAGGGCTCATGTGGTGGTATTTTTGTTGAATACCGATATTTCTCGCAGTGAAATGATGTTGTTTGAAAAGCTCAACCAGTGGCATAAACCCATGGTGGTGGCGCTGAATAAAGTGGATGTGTATTCTGAGGATCAATTGGCTGTGTTGATAAACGCCATCGAAACCAAGATACAGCAACAATTTCCGGTGGTGATGATTAACACCGGTGGTTTTGAAGCGGTGACTGTGATCCATTCAGATGGCACTGAAGAACATAAACAACAAGCCATACCCGTTAACATCAAACCTTTGTTGGAAGCCATCGAGGTGGTGGTGAAAGACAATCCAGAGGCCTTGCATCGTTTTCGAGATGCAGGTATTTTGATGTTGGCTGAGGACAAGTTGAACCAAGCCAGTCAGCAACACAATCAACAACTGGCTGCGGAGACGATTGAACGCCATACCAAACGTGCCATCATTGGGGCTTTGGCCTCGGTGGCTCCGGGTTCTGATTTGGTGATTCAGGGTACCATCGGCACTCAATTGGTTCGTGAGTTGTGCCAATTGTATGGTGTTCAGGTCAATCAATTACAGGTGGATGAGGTGTTGAAATCTGCCGGTGGAAAATTACGAACTTCGACTTCATTGGTGTTGGCGGTCGCTGGCAATGCTTTGAAAGCTTTTCCGGGTATTGGTACAGCGGCTGGTGGCATCATGCATGCGGTGGCTTATGGCATGATATTTAATTCCCTGGGTAAGGCAGTGATGATGAGTGTCAGTACATACGGTCGCTTAGACACTGAACAAACCAAACAAACATTTGAGGAGAACCTACTTGGCTCATCTAAAGAACTGGCGAAAGATTTGGCAAAAATGGCGCTCACCATCAGCCAAAACAAAGCCAAATAAGAGCTCAATAAAGACGAGGGCTACTGAGTTGTTTCATCAGCCATCGGCTAATGAACAGGCTCTGGATAGTCTGCGTCAGCTGTTAAATGACCCCAAAATACCAGCTGTGGTCAAAAATCAATTGCAAGATGAGTATCAAAATATTCAGCGTTTGATTGATAAGTTGGAAAATGAACAAATCCACATTGTGGCTTTTGGCAAGGTTAGCACTGGCAAGTCTTCGTTACTTAACGCCATCAGCGGACAGGCACATTTTGACGTCAGTCCTTTGCACGGCGAAACCAAGCACGCCAATCATTTAGACTGGCCCAGCTATGAACAACAGGCGGTGGTGTTAATTGACACCCCAGGGACTGATGAGTTTGATGGTGAGGCGCGCGAAATCATGGCACAACAAGCCGCCAAACAGGCCGATGTCATTCTATTTGTGTTGGATGGTGACATCAGCGAGTCACAAAAACAACAATTAGCCATCATCGCCCAACCTAATAAACCGATTGTTATCGTGTTGAACAAAGCTGATTTATACACCCATGATGAAATAGAACGGATTAAAGCGTCAATTAAGAATAAAACCCAAGGTATCAACAGCCGCATTGTCGCCGTTTCCGCAGACCCAAGACCCAGGAAGCTGATTATTCAATTACCTGATGGCAGTCAACAAGAAAAAGTTGAAACCCCACCGGCACATATTGACGAGCTCAAACAACTGATATGGGATATGCTGGAAACAGAGGGTAAAACCATCACCGCTTTGAATGCCAGCATATTTGCTGGAGAAGTGTCCGAATCTGTAGCAAAAAAAATCATAGAGGTGCGTAAGTCTGCAGGACAAAAAATCATACGAACCTACTGTATGGCAAAAGGCGTAGGAGTGGCATTCAATCCGATCCCAGTGGCTGATTTGTTGTTTGCAGCTGGTTTGGACGTGGCCATGATCAGACAATTGTCTAAACTGTATGGTTTGTCATTGGGAAAAGTTGAAGCCACCAAATTAACCACAACCATCATGGCACAATTGGCGGTGTTAATGGGGGCTGTTTGGGGGGTGAACTTGTTGTCATCGGCGATGAAAACAGTCAGTGCTGGCCTTTCCACCACCTTAACTGCAACTGCACAAGGGTCATTGGCTTATTATGCGACTTATCTGGTGGGTCAAATTGCTGAATATTACTTCATCCAAGGCAACTCATGGGGCAAGGGTGGGCCCAAGACAGTGGCTAAAGAAATCGTTAAAAATTTGGATCGTAATTCAATTTTATTGGAAGCCAGAGAACAGATTTTAAAGGCATTGAATCGGAAAACAAGTTAAGCCCAATTAAAAAGACGAGCCAGACCGTGATCAAAAGTTTGAGAACTGGTTGGTGATTTTTACTTTATGGGCTTAAAAAAGACGTCCTTGTCTTTGGGTATTTAGCTTATTTAATTGGCTGGTATATATAAGTTAAAATTTCAGATTCGGGCACTGTTTCAGGGTCATTGGCATACACTTCCCATGGATTACCATTGCGCTTTAATTCATTTTCAGCGATGTAGGCGTCCATTAAGGCGTAGGAAGCTTCGCCCTGATTATACGACCCTTTTTGAATGTATTTAACGACTTTGCCAGCATAAGTTTGTCCCAATTGTATTTCGCCAGTTTCACCTTCAATGCTGGTCAGGTCAACAGGAATGGCGGCATCAAATGTCCACACACTGTTTTCCCAGTTGCGGGTGATCGCGATTGGCATGCCACCAAAGTTAATGCTGTTCTCAGACATAAATGCCGTGAGCTTGGCATAAGCATCGCCCATCACCATGCTCATGTCTTCATTGGTGTTGCCAGATGCACTGACATACAGGATGTTTTGCGATCTGACATTTTCAATACTGAAGCCAGAAAAGTCATAGACTGTTTGTGCCTCAACCAGAGTCTTCAGGTTAGTTAATCCCATTTCATATTGAGGTCCTAACATGCCGTCCATCATCATGCCAAAATACCGACCCAAGATATTGCCATTGAAGTCTGCATTAAAAACCCATGAAACTTCTGACGAATCTCCCATGTCTTTGATTTGATAGTCAGCCCAAGAAGGGTCGTCACCTTGACCATCAAAATACAATTCAACTTTGACCAATTCATAGGGTTTAGATTCAATAATCGTTTGGCGGCCAGAACCCACCTCTTCATTACCTGTCCAAGACATTTTTGATCCGACACCATTGACAGGCCCTTCATAGGAGTAGTTGGCATTGGGGTCTAATTTAGCCCAAGGTGACCATTGATTAAATGTATGCATGGAATTGATGGCTTTAAATACCATTTTAGCAGGCCGATCGATGGTGATGCTGCGTGAAACCTGAACTTTGTCTTCTAAAAAGAAGAAGCCATAAGCAAAGAAAGCAATGATTAAAAATAACAAAGCAAAAAACAAATACTTAAAAACTCTCATGGTAAATACCCTATGTTTTAACTGGGTTAAATGATAGCATATATGCCATGAAAAACCTTTTGAGTTATGCAGAAAATTACCTGTTAGAAAGTTTGTTGATCAGCTTGATTTTGGGGGTAATTTTATGTGCTGTGGTTGCTTGGTTTTTATGGTCCAAAGCCAAAGGTCAGTGGCAATCACTGGCGGTAGAAAAACAACAGGCTGAAGTGAAATTGCACCAACAACAATTGCAGCAGTTACAAACAGAGTATGAAAAAACATCAATCGAGAATGAACAGCAAGAACGTGAATTGATGCGCTTGAATAAACTCACCGTAAAAATATCAGAACAGTATAAATACAGCCAAGAAAAAGCACATTTGGCTGATGAACGACAACAAGCACTGCAGCAAGCCGAAAAGCAGCTGACCCAACTCAAATCAGAAGTTGAACATCAGCAACAACGATTTAAAGAACAAGCTGAGTTTATTAAAAACTCACAACAAACCATGTCTGATCACTTCAGTACCTTGGGGCAAAAAATCTTGGAGGAAAAAACTGCCAAGTTTACAGATCGAAATAAAGCACAAATGGACCAAGTAATCATTCCTTTACATAAACAGTTGCAAGAATTTCAATTGTTGATTAATCGCAATGCAACTGAAGGTTTGGCTCAACAAAAATCAATGAAGTCTGAAATTGAACGCATTTATACACTTAATCAAGAACTCAGTAAAAAAGCCGAAGATTTAACCAAAGCCCTGACTTCGGAAAGTAAAACCCAAGGAAACTGGGGTGAATTAATTTTGCACCGTTTATTGGAACTGGCGGGTTTAGAAAAAGGTCGTGAATTTGAAACAGAAGTTTCCTTTACCAATGAAGACAACAAACGCTACCGACCAGATGTATTGATTCATTTGCCTCAACATAAAACCATGATAGTGGATGCCAAAGTATCGCTGACTGCTTTTGAGCGGTATATCAATGCAGAATCAGACGCGGAACAACAGTCTCAACTGAAACAACATGTGCTTAGTATGAAAAGCCACATTGATGGCTTGCATAAAAAATCATATCAAAATATAGATCAACTTGACTCGCTGGATTTTGTGTTGATGTTTGTGCCCATAGAGTCTGCTTTTCTTGAGGCCATCAACTCGCAACCTAATTTGTTAGAAGAAGCATACAAAAAAAATGTTTTGGTGGTATCAGCCAGTAATTTATTGGCCACTTTAAGAACTGTGATGTTGTTGTGGCAAAATGAAAACCAAAATAAAAACGCCCAAGTGATTGCTGAAAAAGCAGGCAAAATGTATGACAAATTTGTCGGTTTTGTTGAAAATTTAAACGACATAAAATTCCGTTTAGACCAAGCGGACAAAGCCTGGTATGCCGCAGAAAATAAACTCAAAACCGGCAAAGGTAATCTCATCACACAAGCAGATAACCTCAAGCAACTCGGTGCCAGGAACAGCAAGTTATTAGATTCAGATTAAAAAATCTGTCCAATAGTAACAGGTTCGTTTATAGGCTTGGTAACTGAGGCTTGGGTGATTTTTGTTGGTTCCTGATTGATTTGCTAATGACTTATTTCTTATGTTTTTGTCTTATTTTTACAAATTATAGGATTAAAACCTAAAGTTAAAGTCCTGTGTTTGATAACCCAATTTTGTTTTTGTAACTAAAATTAAATGACATCTTTCGTGATGGATTTAAGCCAAGTTAACTGCTGTTAGATAATCGGTAAACCTGGGTTTAATCATAATCAAAAGATTGTATTTTATTAATTTTTAGAGGAAGTACAAATGAAAAAATTTATTTACATTTTAATTATCGCACTAAGCTGTTCAGTAGCCATTGCAAAACCAGCAAAGACTGAGTTATCTGAGAATACGCTAGACATCTTTAAGGCGCCAGCTAAATCAAGCATTTTAAATTCACCTGCCAGTGAACAGCAATGCGTGATGGAGTGTTTCCAAACATACAGGTCGTGTTTACGTAACTATGGCATAGGTGGCTCATACTGGATTTGCGAATTGACAATGGAGCAATGCACAGCAGGTTGTGCTGAATAAAATTTAATTGCATTTCGATTTAACGCATAAAAAGAGCCTGTAAATTAATTTACAGGCTCTTTTGGTTGAAGTTACTATTTTTACTAAAACAGTGCCTACATTTCTCATACCATTATCAATGGTTGCTTTTTTAATATATAAACAACAAAACTGTAAACTATATACCCCAACTGAATTGACTTATTTAAAAGTGTTTGACTGAATCATTCAGTAGTTTGTTGGTATTGTTTGGGGGATAGGCCAAATTGGGCTTTAAAACATTGTGAAAAATAAGACAATGAATTGAAACCACAATCATCAGCTACTCGACTGACCTGGTAGCCATCTTTTAACAACTCTTTAGATTTATTTAACCGAAACTCACGCAGCATATCCATCGGATTTTGATCAATCAAAGCTTTTAATTTGCGCTGTAACTGACGATCTGACACCGCCATTAACTGGGCTATTTTCATGCGGTTTAAAATTGGATTGTGATAGTTTTCTGCAATGACTTTATTTAATTGGTTCACAAAGTCTTGGTCCCTTTTAGGCAAAATTGAGCTTGTAGACTGACAAGCCTTGATACTTTGTCCGGCTTTTTTCTTCAAAATATCTCGTATAGTCAGCATATTATTCAGTTGAACCAATAATTCATCGCGATCAAAAGGTTTAGTCATATAGGCATCGACATTTTCTCGCCAACCTTTGATTCGATTGCTTGTGTCGCTCAACGCGGTTAACAGCATCAAAGGTATATGTGAGGTGCGTTGATCGGAGCGGATGACACGAGCCACTTTAAAGCCATCCATTTCAGGCATCATCACATCACTGATGATGATGTCAGGTATTTGTTTAATGGCTGTGGCCACGCCCTTAACACCATTTTCTGCGGTAAAACAGTTGTAATGAGGTTTGATAATACTGACTATATGTTCTCGCATGTCTTGGTTGTCTTCAATCACTAAGATGGTATCGAGGGTGTTGTCTTCTTGTTCGAATTCTGAAATTAGGTTTGTAGATACTTGGACAGCAGAATCAACTTGTAATTGCTGTACCAAAGTACTGATAACTGCCGTCTCTTCTGTGCCTTCGATGGTGTCATACAATGGAATTGTGACAGTGAATTCACTTCCTGTCCCCAATTCACTGTTGACCTGAATCACGCCGTTGTTAACTTTTACCACTTCTTCCACCACAGACAGGCCGATACCAATGCCTTCAATCAATTGGTGTGATTCCAGTCGTTTAAAACGTTTAAAAATATCGAGTTGTTGGGTCGCTGTGAGACCGCCCCCGGTGTCTTTGACAGACAGAACCAAAGCTTCATCATTGGTTGTGGCATTGACATGCACTGAACCTCCTGATGGGGTGTATTTGATGGCATTTGATAACAAATTACCTAACACGGTATCGATGAATTGTTCTGAAACATTGATGGTGGCCAAGTCGTTTTGTTTTAGCTGTAAGTTAATTTTTTTACTTTGAGCCATGTGCTGAAAGGAATCAACCAACGACTGCACTTGTGTTTTGGTATTGGTTGCGGTGGTTTGGATGTTTTGAAAATCAGAGACTCGCGCGATCTGTAGTAATTGTTCAACCAGTGAGAGCAGTCGGTTGGCATTGCGCTTAACCATTTTCAGGTTGCTGATGTCTGTATCATCGGTTTGTTTGTTAAGCAGTTCTTTAATTGGCCCCAAAATCAATGTTAATGGGGTCCGAAATTCGTGCGAAACATTAGAAAACAGCTCATTCTTTTTGGCCAGTAATGATTCAACTGTTTGTTTTTGAATGCTCAGTTCCTTGGTTTTTTCTGCCACTTCCAAGCGCAATAAATCAGCCATCTTTTGATTGGCCATGATCTTTCTTTGAATATAGCCATATATAGCCCCTAAAAACAACAGGACATAGCTGGTCAACGCCCACCAAGTCAACCAGGGTGGCGGAAGGACTTTGATGTTTAGCACTTTAGGTTTGGTGTTCCATATGCCGTTGTAATTACTGCCTTTTATTTTAAATTTGAACTGGCCACTGGGTAGGTTGGTATAAGTAGCGGTTCGATTATCGGCATCAACTATATTCCAATTAGGATCAAAGCCTTCAAGCATGTATTGATATTGGTTTTCAGCGGGGTTGGCGAAGCTCAAGGATGAAAATTCAAACCCTATAACATAGTCTCGATGTGTAAGCGTCAATTCATTGAGTTGATTGATGTCTTGATCAATATCAAAGTTCTGATCAGGCATGTTTGGGATAATTTTTTGAGAAAATATTGAAAGTTCTGTGATTGCTAATTTAGGTGGGGTGTCAAAAATATCCAGTTTTTCAGGGTAAAAAGCATTGTACCCATTTCTACCGCCAAAAAATAATTGTCCATTGGCAGTTTTATAAGCAGAGCCTAGGTTAAATACCATTCCTTGTAAACCGTTGCTTGAGCGGTATTGGCGTAACAGTTTGTGTTTTTCATTAAACTGATAAAGACCATTGTTTGAAGAGGCCCAGATCTGATTGTGTTCATCAGTTAACAAGGCGTTGATTGAAACAACAGTGCCATTCACTTTAGGTAAGTTAATTTGGTTTAACAATGAATGTGATGGGTCATAAACATACAGTCCTTGGTTTTGAGTACCAATCCATAATTGTTTTTTTTGGTCAAAAGTCAAGCTGTTAATGATGTCACTGGATAAATTTGGGATGGGTTTAATCAGTGGTTTGTTGAACAAATTATCAGTAAAAAAAAGGCCGTCACTACTGGCGAAGTAATACTGCTTGTCTGAGGACTTTACGATGTCGTTAAACCGAACATTTTTAAATTGATTATCTGGCGTTAAGTGTTTAATGGTTGGTTTCAGGGGGTTGATTAAATAGACGCCATTGTCAGTCGCTGCCAGCAACTGGCTCGAATTCAGGGACATGATTTTGTTTATGTTTTTAATTTCTGCTACAGCAAGTAGTAGCTCGTCATTTTTGTTTATTTGCAACAGTCCATTTGTGCTGCCTATCCATACATTGCCCAGGTTATCATTAGTTATTGACAGTGGCAATTTATCAACAAATGCCGCTGTGGTTTGTTCACCGGGCATTGCAAATTGTTTGCACTGTGCGGTATTTTTAGATAATTTGGTGATGCCGTTTTCTGTCAAAAACCAATAACTTTCTATGGTTTCTAGGAAGTCGAAGTAAATTGAAGAATTTGAACAGTCATATGTAGGATGGAGTGCATTAAAACCCATGGATTCTTTGTGATTATCATAGATCTCAACCGCCCCACCGAAATGAAAAAACCATGCCAAGCCAGATTGATCGATTAAAATGTCTGTAAATTCATTACTGGCAATCATCATATTATCTGCTTGGTTGATAAAGTGTTTGACCTCATTATCATGCTTTGAAACTCTAAACAATCCATTCAGTATGGTAGCAATCCAGATGTGTTCATTATCAGAGGCGACAGTTCTGATTTTCATTTGCATTAGCTTGGGTAGGTAGGTTTGCCAAACTGTGGCTGTTAATTCTTTGGTATAAACACCTTGATCAGTGGCCAGCCAAAGTGTTTGATCGATCAGTTGAAGGGACCTTAAGTTGGGTGGGTTTTGTTTTGCGGTAAACTGTACTTGATGATAGCTGTTTTGAACGGTTGAAAAATATATTAAGTCAGTACTGGTTGCCAAGTAAATACCTTTATCATCAGATACCAACGAGTTGATTAAGCTGTTTGCGTATTGGTTAGGATATGGGAAACGTTCCACACCAATACCAGTTATGGCGAGTAGTTCATTTTGGGTGGCGACCCAGATGGTGCTGCCTTGTTCTGTGATTGCAGCAAAACTTAATGGTTTCGCAGTTTCGTGGGTCCAATCAGTTTTAATTTCCTCAAAAGTTCGATGGATTTTATATAAGTGTCCATTGTGAGTACCAATCCAGAAAGTCCCCAAATGATCTTGGTATATAAATCGTGTGCTTGAAAAATCAGCATTTTCAGTCATAAATATATCACTGATGTGGGTTACTTGATAACCATCAAACCTCCAAACCGCATTTTTGCTGGAAAACCAAATAAAACCTGATTCATCTTGTATGGGTGATCTAATTCTTGAATTTAATTCGTAGCCTTTAACAGCCACTTGGTTGAAAGTATTTTTTGCTGGTGCTTCAAGAGGTTTCAGAATAAATAATAAAAACAATCCAAGCTTGAATATCTGAATCATAAATGATTGATTTTTGAAAAAGACATAATAGCTAAATTTACGGATAAATTCAGCTATTATATATCGGTCATCAATTCAAGCTATGCTTGGTTTAGTTGTCAGAAAGGTCTCGTTTTTCAACCCAACAATGTTGGCTGGTAGGCGTTTGTGTTGGGGGACAATTGAAAGTGACACTTCCATTAGGCTTGTGAGATTCAATACAGCCATTGCTTTTGGTTGTGGTAAATTCAGGACAGACTTGGTCGTTAAATACCAACCCAAAATGTTCTAAGGGACCACCTGTCGTGTGATGTATACATATATGGCTGTCATCTAATGCTGGATCGCCTCTGAATGAATTTGCATAAAAAGAGCTGGCCAGCATTAAAACTATCACTATAAGTTTCATAATATTTATTCCTGTGTGTATAAAAATATTTTCTATAAGAGACAATGCAAAATTATTTTGCCACTTTATTTTAGGGGGCTAAAATAAAGTGCAATCCATCCGTTGTGAAGTGAGTGGATAAATTACCCAATAGGTAGGCTTATCATAAATGCTTCAATTTTAAGTTCAACAACCGGAATCACATTTTATAAAATTAGGCCGAAATTCTAAAGTTTCAACCAACATTAAATGGGTTGGGAATTGCTCGTATCGTAACCTTTGCTAGCGATTTAAACCGATGACTTCTTTTTAATCAGAGAGGGCTTGTGGTGGTGTTAAAACGGTATTTTAAACGTTCTAACAAAGCATACAAAGCCGGAATTAAAATCAAGGTAATGACAGTCGCAAACAAAATGCCAAAAGCCAATGAAACGGCCATTGGGATGATGACCTTGGCTTGTAATGATTGTTCGAACATGATTGGTAACAAGCCAAAGAAAGTGGTTAATGAGGTTAACAATATAGCCCTGAACCGTTTACTGCCTGCGTGCTTAACAGCACTGATCAAATCAATTCCTTGGCTGCGTTCTTTGTTGATGTAGTCAACCATCACCAGCGAGTCGTTGACCACCACGCCGGTGAGTGCAATTACGCCGAAAATCGACATCATGCTGAAGGTCATGCCCAAAAGTAAGTGGCCAATGATGGCGCCGGTAATCCCAAATGGAATCACCAACATGATAATTAACGGTTGTACATAAGATTTCAGGGGTATGGCCAATAGCACGTATATTAACAATATGGCAGCAGCCATACCTACAGCCAGATTATTAATCAACTGTGTCATTTCTTTGGTGTTGCCATCAAGTTCATAACCAATTTCAGGATAGGCATCTACGATGGGATTGCCAGGTTCAGGCATTAACATATCAGCAATGGTTTGTGGGTCTACGATGGATTTGTCGACCACAGCAGTTATTTTTGCGGCACGTTTACGATTAACCCGATCAATCGCATTGGCGGCTTTACCCAAACGCACTTCAGCCACTGTATTTAACGGCAGTTCGTCGCCTTGGTCGGTACGGATACGCAAATCATCTAATGATTTCAAGGATTCTCGGGTTTCTCGGTCATAACGCAACATGACTTTAACTTCATCATTACCACGCTGTAAACGTTGTACTTCTTCGCCGTAGTAAGCTTGCCTGATTTGTCTGCCCAAATCGTTTTGACTTAAACCTAAATTTCTGCCGATGGGTTTGATTGACAGTTCAATCTCATCTTTACCTGCTTCCATTGAGTTTCTGATGTCTGAAACGCCTTTAAATGTTGCCAGTTTTCTGGCCACTGTTTCTGCCGCCAAACGCAAAGCCTCTGTGTCATTGCCAACCAGTTTAAGGCTGACATCTGGGCCTTGGCCTGGGCCGGATAAAGACAGTGTGCCAACTTGTGTGGCACCAGGAATTTCTCCAATATAATCGGTCCAGCGTTTAAGCATCTCTTTACCGTCAATGACTGCCTCTTCATCTTTAACCAATTCAACCACTACACGCCCAGAAATTTGCGAATCCAGCACAGCAAACCTGTGGGTAAATACCGCCCCACTGCTTTTGCCAACAGTTTCACTGACGTCTTTGTCGAGTTGAATTAACGCATTTTCAACCCGCTGCAAGACTTCTTTACTGCGTTCTTTTGGGGTACCTTGTGCCATGGCAAAGTCTGCTTGTACGAAGTCGGAAACAAAATCAGGCATCATCACAAAACGCACCAATCCATTGTTGAATAAACCTATACTAAGAACAAAAATAGCAATAAATAGAGTCAATGTTAAACCAGGTCTTTTGATGGCTTTACTGATGGTGGGTTGATAGCTGTGTACAATGGTATGTTCTAAACCATGGTTGACTTTGCGTTGGAGACGCAATAATAGGCCGGGATTTTTGGTGCCGATGTCATCAGTTTTAATGTGAGCCAAATGAGCCGGTAGAATTAATTTTGATTCAACCAAGGAAAACAACAAACACAAAATCACCACCCAACCAATGGCCTCAAAAAATGAACCAAACAAGGTGCCAACAAATAACATAGGAACAAAAGCAGCGATGGTGGTCATGACGCCGAAAGTTGCTGGTGTAGCCACCTTCTGAGCACCAATCACAACGTTTTTCAACGAATGCCCTTTGTGCTGGATCTCTGCGTAAGCACTTTCTCCAATAACAATGGCGTCATCGACCACAATACCTAGCACCACGATGAAGCCAAACATGCTGAGCATATTGATACTGATATCGACCACTGGCAAAAAGACAAAGGCACCCAGGAACGCGACAGGTAAACCCAGCATCACCCAAAAGGCAACTTTGAGCCGCAAAAACAAAGTCAGTGTAAGTAAAACCAGAACGGCGCCTTGTAGCATGTTGCGTTCCATCATGTCTAAACGACCGCGAACATAATAAGATGTATCAGACCAGGTGGCAATCGACATATTGGCCGGCATGTTGTCTTTTTTGTTGGCTACATATTGTAAAACCTGGTCAGAAATTTCAATAATGGATTCACTCTCAACAGAATTGACAGTGATGTTGATGGCTGGCCTGCCATCAAACTGTCCCCGTTCAGTGTCTTCGACAAAACTGTCTTTGATTGTAGCAATGTCACCCAGTAATAATTTTGAGCCATTCGGGTTGGTTCGGATGACGGTTTGTGCGAATTCCTCACCGCTGTAGGACTGTCCCACCGAACGCAATAACACATCACCACGATCTGTTTTAATTGAGCCGCCTGGTAAATCAATTGAAGCGGCCCGCATTGCTCGTGCGATTTCATCAAATGTGAGTTTATACTTTCTGAGTGTGTTTTCTTCGACCTCAATGGCGATTTCATAGTCTCTGTTTCCTGATAAGGCTGCCATAGAAACATTGGGTAAATCGATAATTTCATCGCGGATGTCTTGAGCGGCTTCCAGCAATTCTTTTTCTGATACCTGGCCAAAAATTGAAACCCGAATCACTGGCTGTTGGATGATGATTTCACTGATGATGGGTTTTTCAGCCTGTTCAGGAAAGGCGTTGATGCCATCGACTCGGTTTTTGATTTCAGCCATGACATTTTTGACATCGTAATCACTGCTGATTTCAATGTTGGTTCTGGCATAACCTTCATTAGCCACACACGTGGTTTTATCGATGCCTTCTAGGCCAGTGACTGCATCTTCAATTTTGACACAAATCCCCTTCTCGACTTCGTCCGGTGCGGCTCCAGGGTATATCATGGTGATTTGAACTTGATTAATTGATGTGGTTGGAAACATCTCTTTTTTCATTGTCAAGGCAGAATATAGACCACTTACCACCAAACAAACCATCAGTAGATTGGCAGCAACCGGATTGCTGGCAAACCAATAAATAATGCCTTGGTCCCATTGTTTTTTCACTGATCCACCTCAGCAGTTTGAACCTTGTTTCTAAGTTCAGTGGTTGATGTTTCTGAACTTCTTCTCAGTGGCATACCGGCTTCTGCCGCTTGGATGGGTGTGGTGATGACTTGATCACGGGCTGTTAACCCTTGGTCAACATAGAAAAAATCCTTGGTTTTGTGTACCACGTTCACTTTTTTGATTGCCAGTGTACCATCTGATTGATACACAGAGAGCTGGTCATTAGGCATCATCCAAGCATTTGGTATGGCATAGACTTGAGCATAACTTTGCCCCGTAATTTGTGCTTGTAAAAAACTGTTGAATAACACACCCTTTGCAAATGGGTCAGTGAGTTCAGCCACAGCATAAGTCATCAAGGTGCGACTGTCTTTACTGGATTCTAATCTTCGAATGTATCCAGTCATCGGTATTGCAGATTGTTCGCTGGTAAATACAACTTGTAGAGGATGGTCATTTAACAGTTGGTCTGTGATGTTTAATTTGATTAAATTGTCATTGGTTAATGGCAGTCGAACTTCTGCAATTGCTGTACCTGCCAATATGCCCAATGATCCTGACATGCCGATATACTGCCCCAAATCAACTGATTTAGTGATGACAGTGCCATCAAAGGGCGCTTTGATTTCGGTTTTTTCCAAATCACGTTGGGCTTTCATTAAATCGGCTTTGGCTGCTTTTAAGCTGGCTTTGGCTCCATCCAGTTGTGGGATGTTAAGTAATAAGGCACTGGGCTGGCCTTTTTTACCAAAAGATTGCCAGTCTTTTTTGGCTTGTTCCGACTTGGCTTGTTCTAAATCAAGTTGAGCTTGGGCGCTGGCGACATTCGCTTCAGCACGAGCGACTGCGACTTGATAATCGGCAGGATCTAAATAAATCAGAACCTCACCGGCTTTAAAAATACCGCCAACAGTAAAAGAAGGGTTTAATGACATGACCTTACCGGCGACCTCTGATACCAATGATATTTGTCGTTTGGCTTGTAAAGTGCCTTGGGATTCAACGTGAATAGTCAGTGCAGTTGGTTTCAATGTGGCAGTTTTGACCAAAAAACCTTGTGGTTTTTCAGGGACTTTGGCCGTTTCTGTTTTTATCGCAGACATGAATTGCAATGCGAGGAACACCAAAACAATGATAATGATTATAGGCAGGCTTCGTTTGAGTAATGACGATTTTGGGTGTTGCTGATTGGTGTGTGCCATGATTGATTCCAAATCTGATAGTAAGTGTTAATCATTGTAGGTATTAAACGCATCTGTTCTGTACCTAACTTGTGAATTTTAGCCCAGTCTATTTTAAACGGTATCAAAATTTTGTGATTAAGACCATATATCATTATTAAGTTGGCCCTACCCTCAGCTTAATAGCCTGCTGCGGGTGGGTTTTTCTGACTGGCTATTTTTGTCAGTGTTTAGCGGAATTGGTTGATGGTATTTTTTAATTTTATACAAGCTTCGGCTGCGGCTTTGGCGTAATTGTCTTGGTCGTTACCGGCGTAAATAATACCGCGAGAAGATGAAATGATCAGGCCTTTGCCGTCATTTCTTAAACCAGCCTTTAATGTGGCTTCAACATCGCCGCCTTGGGCGCCAATGCCAGGAATTAATAAGGTCATGTCTCCGACTGTTTTTCGGATGGACTCCAGTTCTGTGGGGTATGTCGCACCGACCACCAACAATATATTGTTGTTGTGGTTCCAATCGGTACAGGCTTTTTTGGCCACTGTTTGGAACAAAGAATCTCCATTGGCCAAGATTAAGTTTTGTAATTCGCCAGAGCCGGCATTGGAGGTTTTGCATAGTACCACCACGCCTTTGTGTTTAAATTTTGAATACGGTTCTATGGTATCACCACCCATATAAGGGTTAACTGTTACGGCATCGGCTTGGTAACGCTGAAAGGCTTCGGCAGCATACTGGTCTGCAGTGCTACCGATGTCGCCTCTTTTGGCATCTAGAATGACGGGAACTGTTGGGTGATTTTGTTGGATGTATTGAATGATTTGAGTGAGTTCGTGTTCTGCTTTGAGAGCAGCGAAATAAGCAATTTGTGGCTTAAAAGCACAAACATGTTCAGCTGTCGCGTCGACGATGGCTTTCAGCCAAGTTAGTAAATCGACACCCAACTCTGCGATTTTAGTTGCATTGGGATCAAGGCCAACACAGACCAGCGATTGATTTTGTTGTTGTGCTTGCTCTAATCGTTGGATAAACATAACCTTGAAATTCCGAATAAAGTGACTATTTTAGGAGAGTCATGGTTCGAAGGGAACTTTAAATTACCGAAACAATCTGAATAGCTTATGAAAAACACCTGTATTTTACTATTGAGTTTAGTCGTGGCCCACGTGGAGGCCGCCTTACCAACCGCCGTTGATGGTCAAGCCGTACCTTCCTTGGCACCTATATTGGAACAAGTGACGCCGGCAGTGGTGAACATCAACACCAAGTCGGTGCAATATGTACGCTCACGCAACAGTGAGTTTTATAGCTGGTTTTACGGTTTACCCAACACCCCCCAAGAAAGGGTCACACAGTCTTTGGGATCGGGTGTGATTGTTGATGCGGTTAGGGGTTATATACTGACTAACCGCCATGTGGTGAATGATGCCGATGACATCTCAGTGGTATTGCACGATGGACGAACTTACAATGCCACCTTGATTGGTTCTGATGATGGCACGGATGTGGCAGTGATTCAAATTGATGCCGATAATTTAACGGCTTTACCTTTGGCTGATTCGAAACAACTGCGAGTGGGTGATTTTGTGGTTGCAGTGGGCAATCCTTTTGGTTTAGGTCAAACCGTCACTTCAGGGATAGTCAGTGCGCTAGGTCGGACCAGTTTAAGTGGTTTGGGTTATCAAAATTTTATTCAAACGGATGCCTCAATCAATCCAGGCAACTCGGGTGGTGCTTTGATTGATTTGACCGGGTCATTGGTGGGTATCAATACTGCAATTTTCTCGCCATCAGGGGGCAATGTAGGTATTGGCTTTGCCATTCCTTCGTCTTTGGCTAAACGCATGATGCGTCAATTGGTGGAGTTTGGTACGGTGCGTCGTGGTTCTTTGGGTATGGGCGTCCAAGACATCACCGAACGTTTGGCTCGGGCCTTTGATGTGGGGCAAAAACAAGGCGTGTTGGTAACTTCTGTTGATCCTGATTCGCCTGCAGACCGAGCTGGATTGCAAGCTGGAGACATCATCACCCAGTTAAATGGTGATCGAATCACCAGTCAAAAACAATTTCAAAACTACGAGGGTTTGATTGACTTGGATAGCAAGGTTGTCATTGAATACCTGCGAAATGAGCAGCACAAAAAAGTTCATACTTTAATCACCGAAGCCGATCGCAACGAAATGCATGGAAAAGAATTGCATCCATTACTTAAAGGCGCTTTGTTGAGTAATCTACCTGTGCAATACAAGGAGCGTTTTCAAGGTGTTTTGATTGAAACCATCGAGCGGGGTTCTAAACCGTGGCAATTAGGTTTGCGTGCAGGCGATTTGATTACCTCCGTTAATAAATCTGACATTGCCAGTCTTAAGCAACTGACTCAAAGTGTTGCACGTTCCAGTAAGTCACCCTTGTTTAATATCTATCGCAACGGTCGAAATTATTTGTTGTTGCTGGAAGAGTAAAGTAATAGAGTAAGTGCTATGAAAGAAGAATTGAAAAAGCAGCTTAAAGAAAAACTGGATCCCGTCAGTTATCAAGTGATTGTGAACAAGGGCACAGAAAGACCTCATTCTGGTGAGTACAACCTCAATCTCAAAGAGGGTGTTTACAGCTGTAAAGCCTGCGGTGAAGCTTTGTTTGAAAGTGGATCCAAGTTTGACGCAGGTTGTGGCTGGCCTAGTTTTGATCAAGAAATTGCTGAGGGTAAAATTAAAGAGGTTTTTGATGATTCCCATGGCATGCGACGGGTTGAGGTGGTTTGCGCCAATTGTGATGGCCACTTGGGTCATCTGTTCAATGATGGGCCCACTGAAACTGGTTTGCGTTATTGTGTTAATTCAGTCTCGGTAGATTTTGAAGCTAGTTGAACAAATTTTGGGTAGTTTTTAGTTTATTGACTGTTAACGTCATTTCATGACTGATAAATGATTTAACCCCCAATTTTGTAGTGCTTGGATAATTGGCGCTAAAGATGTGCCATATTCAGACATTGAGTACTCAACTTTGGGTGGTACTTCGGCATAGACTTTTCGAACTATGAGTTTGTCTGCTTCTAGTTCACGCAGTTGTTTTGTTAGCATGCGCTGGGTAATCTCTGGTATCAATCTGCGCAATTGATTAAAGCGAATGGTTTCTGTCATTAAATGATAGAGAATGACGCCTTTCCATTTTCCACCAATGACTTTGAGTGTGGCTTCAACGGGGCAGCCTTGAACGCAATCGTTTTGAGTGTTTTTCATGCTGTTTTTACTTATTGGTATATAAAAGGATACTATATACCAAAAATGTGCGTACTTACTATATGTAATAGTATGATTTATGATGTCGGCAAATAAAAAATAATATTTAACACACATACAATTAACAGGATAAATTTATGACACACCCCATTATTGAAGACCTCCGTTGGAGACACACCGTCAAAAAGTATGATTCAGGTAAAAAAATACCGGAAAAAGATTTAGAGGTCATATTTGAAGCGATCCGTCTTTCGGCTTCTTCGATTAACTCTCAGCCCTGGAAAATGGTCGTTATAGAAAGTGATGAAGCCAAACAACGAATGAGTGATACTTTTGTGAATAAGTTTGAGTTTAATCAACCGCATGTGTTTGACAGTTCTCATATCATTCTTTTTGCTTACAACCCTCGTTATTCGCGCAGTGACTATGAGGAAGTGGTGGATGATGGTATCAGAGATGGCAGAACCAAACCTGAAGAAAGAGAAAGTGCTTTTGGTGGTTTCTTTTTTGCTGAGCTGAATACAGATGCATCTGGAGATACCAGTAAGTGGACCCAAGCACAAACCTACCTTGCTTTTGGGAATGCTTTACATACTTTAGCGCGTTTAAGAATCGGCTCCACTCCGATGGAAGGTATTGATATTGAGTTGGTTAATGAGGCGTTTAAAACTGAACTTGATGGCCATCATTGTGAAGTGGCATTGGCCATTGGTTATCCTCACCCTACTGAAGACTATAATGCAACAATACCCAAATCACGCCGTCAATTAAACAGCATCATGACACGCATCTAATTTATTTTAAGCTTGGTTGGTTTGACTGAATATTATGGTGCCCAGTTAAGTAATAAATCTCAGGCCTGCATCATTATCTTGTTTATAAGCAATGATGCAGACTCTTTTGTTTCCGAGCACTCGCAAGGTATGAAGTGCAATCATGGGATTTAGGTCATATTTTCAAGGTTCAATATGCGCCCGCGCTGTAAATTAATTCATAGCTGTGGCTGTATATTTCTAAAATATTGCCGAACGGGTCTTCCATATAAATCATTCGGTAGGGTTTTTCACCAGGGTAATAGTATCGTGGTTTTTCCATGCGTTTTTTGCCACCGGCAGCAACAATGCGATCAGCCAAACCTTCAACGTCCGGATCTTGTACACAGAAATGAAAGACACCCGTTTTCCAGTATTCGAAGTTGTCTTTGGGGTTTTCTTGGTTTTTAAATTCAAATATTTCAACGCCAATACGATCACCGGTTGACATGTGAGCAATTCGAAATTTGTCCCAGCCAGCACCGAACACATCGGTACACATTTCACCAATGGGGCTGTTGTCCTCTATCACATCTGTTGGTTTCATAATCAGGTACCAGCCCATCACTTCAGTATAGAATTTTACGGCTTTTTCAACGTCTGGAACTGATATGCCAATGTGCGAAAAGTTTCTTGGATACGTTTTGTTCATAGGTATGGTGTTTTAATTAAATTAGGGTCTAGCTTACAAAACAGCGTATATAATGTAAAATTATCAATTATTATTAAGATGATTATTTAATATAATGATAAATACGGCATTCTTGCGCAGTTATTGTACTTTGGTTGAGGTGGGTCATTTTACCCGCACTGCTGAGCGCCTCCATATGACGCAATCAGGCGTCAGCCAGCATGTTCAAAAACTGGAGCAACAATTGGGTGTGGTTTTGTTGAACAGAGAGGGCAAGCGATTCACTGTCACCGATGCTGGGCAGCGTTTATACCAAAAAGCCAGTGAGGTCTTAGGGGATCTATCACATCTGAAACAATGGGTAGTCAGTGACCCTGATGATGAAGGACTGGTTCGACTGATGTCGCCAGGTAGTGTCGGCTTGAAATTGAGTCGGCATCTTTTGAAATTGCAACAACAACATCCTCAACTTATCATAGACCATCGTTTTGCGCCCAATAAGGATGTGGCCTCAGCGTTGGCAGATGATCGCATTGATATGGGTTTCAGTACCCACATGACAATGATGAAGAATGTGTCATATGAACCGGTAGGTCATGAGTCTTTGTTGTTGGTAACCCCTGCTGGTGTTAATGAACCAACTTGGCAGACACTTCAGGACCTGGGTTTTATTAACCATCCAGATGGCGAGTACCATGCCAACTTACTGCTTAAGGCCAATTACCATGAGTTTCAACACATCAGTCAGTTCAGTCTCAAAGGTTTTTCGAATCAAATCAACCTGATATTACAGCCGGTCAGTTTGGGTTTTGGGTTTACTGTATTACCCGCTCATGCAGTGGCTGCATTTCCAAATCCTGAATTGATTGGCATCCATTCATTGGCAACCCCAGTCAGTGAGACGCTTTTTTTGGCATTAAGGTGTAATAAACCGGTTGCCAATCGGGTCAATACTGTTATAACTGAGGCTAAAAAGTGGCTTCTGTTGTAAACCCATAACGGGCTTATTAGTGACTTAGGTCGGTGGTTGAATGTTTATAAAATGAGGAATATGCAAATGAACTTGAGGTTAAAAATATCTGTGTTGTTGATGATTCTGTTAGGTCATCATTCAGTGATGGCACAATCAACAAAAGCCACTTTCCCAGAAGAGCCTGCCAAGCAGCTCATTCAAAGTTATTGTAGTTCATGTCACCAGCTCAATCGAATCAGCGGAAGTTCTGGGTATACTCAAGCACAGTGGCAACAACTGACTGCTACCATGGTTGACTTATCAGCCAGTCCAGATCAGACAAAGATTACCAACTATTTAGCCAAACACTTTCCACCCAATGTCAATCATCAGCCAAAATTAGCAGCTGGTAGCGAGTCAATCAGTTTCAAAGAATGGGTCGTGCCTACGCTTGGACAGCGATCTCGTGACCCCATACAAGCCGATGATGGTACAATTTGGTGGGCTGGTCAATGGGGTAATTTGATTGGTCGAATTGATGCCAATACTGGTGAGATGAAAGAATATCCACTGCCGCCCAATGCCATGCCACATTCGGTGACTCTGGACCCACAAGGAAACGTTTGGTACACCGGTAACAAAAATGGCACAGTTGGCCGGGTGAATCCAGAAACCGGTGAAGTGACCCAATACCACATGCCTGACCCCAAAGCCAAAGACCCTCACACCGCCATTTTTGATCGTCATGGCATCATGTGGATGACTTTGCAACACAGTAATATGCTTGGACGATTGGATCCAACCACTGGAGACATCAAGCTGGTAAACATGCCTACACCTGGCTCACGACCTTATGGAATTAAGTTAGATGAGAATGACAACCCATGGGTGGCATGTAATGGCAGTAATTGTTTGGTAAAAGTGAATCCAGAAACCATGGCGTTAACGGAATATAAACTTCCTGATGACAGAACCAAAGTCAGGCGTCTTGATATTGCCAGTGATGGTATGATTTGGTATGTTAATTCGAGCTTAGGTCGCTTAGGCCGGTTCAATCCAACAAGTGCTGAAGCCAAGGAGTGGCCATCACCCAGTGGTCCACAATCTCATCCTTATGCCATAGTCGTGGTGAATGACATTGTATGGTATAACGAATCGGGAATGCGGCCAGATGCATTGGTGCGATTTGACCCTAAGTCTGAAAAGTTTCAAAGTTGGCCGATTCCTTCTGGTGAATTTTATGCGGGTATTGTCAGGCACATGCGTTCAACACCATCGGGTAACATATTGATGCATCAAAGCAGTACAAATCGAATTATTTTGGTAACGCCGCAGAATCAGAGCGAACAGTGATTTGGTGACATTTATTTGCTGGGTTCAGAACTGCAAATGCGTAAGCTGTCACTGAACTCAGGTAGTTAGGACGCAGCTAAGTTTGACCGAAGTCATACAAGTGGTGAAAGCGATCATTTATGGTGTTTCAATTGGATATAATAATAGACAAAGGCCATTGAAGTGATGGTCTTTGATTCATATTATTCGGGAGTCACCAATGAAAAATTTTCCTAAACATTATGCCGAGCTTAATCAGTGGATGGAGAAACTGGGCTTGGTTATGCCAGATGTGATGCAAGGCTTTGGTGCTTTGCATGAGGCCAGTGTCAAACCTGGCGCACTGGACAACAAAACCAAGGAGTTGATTGCCTTGGGTATAGCCATCACAGTACGTTGTGATGGTTGTATTACATACCATGTGCATGATGCATTGCAAGGAGGAGCCAGTAAAGAGGAAATTGCTGAAACGGTATCAGTGGCCATTATGATGGGTGGCGGCCCGTCTGTGGTTTATGGCATTGAAGCCATGCAGGCACTGGAACAATATCAGCAACAAGACTGACACAGGGTGATGATCTATAGAGTCACTGACTTGTGTTGGTAAATTCGGTTTTGGAAAAATGAACTTATTTTCTTTACAGGATGTTAAGCAATAATTTTCAATTGAGAAATTTGTATTTTATTTATAATATAAAAGGCAGTTTTGATTATTGTTTCTGGAGAAATGGTTTATGAGTTTAAAAGATAACGCTGAAAGGTATGGGTTGGTTAGTCGGGTGCTTCACTGGGGTATGGCATTATTGATACTTTGGCAATTTTTGAGTGCGGCGGCACATTACTTTTTGGAAGATACCTCGATAGAGGCCTTTTTTTGGCCAAGTCATAAACCGTTAGGTGTTTTGTTGTTGGTGTTGATGATACTGCGTTTGTTATGGGCCTTTATCAACGTTTCTAACCGCCCTAAATCAGTGAGTATGCTTGCTAAACTTGGACACTTGGCTTTGTATTTGGTGTTAATCACTGTGCCTATTCTGGCGCTTATCCGGCAGTATGGATCAGGAAGAAGTCTCGAGGTTTTTGGTGTTCAATTATTTTCAGGTTTTGAGACTGAAAAAATCAAGTGGATGACTGACCTCGGCAACAATTTCCACGGAGAACTGGCTTGGGCGCTGTTGGTGCTAATTGTGGGTCATATCATTTTTGCTTTCAAACATCGAAAATCAGAAAAAGAAGTTATTTCTCGTATGTGGAAGTAAATTTGCGCCTATGGGCTTGTTAAGAGGGCTTTGACAAGCTCAGTACCTCTGACCATTGTTGAAAAACGGCTGGGATGTCAAATGCTTCGCGGTAACTGACTTCAGGTAGTTTAAGTTGCCAATTCACCAAGGTTTCAGTGATTTGGTTTATATCCTCAGCATCAATCAAGCCATTGTTGGGATGCAGGATTTCCTTTGCAGCACCGATGTCGTGAGCCATCACTGGTGTTCCAAGGGCGTTGGCTTCTGCATAAATTAAGCCAAAGGTTTCGGCGAAGGTGTTTTGAGGATAAAACACGCAGAGGCTGGTGGCGATGTGTTGTTTGACTGCCTCGGGAGGTAAGGCTCCGAGGTAGTGAACGTTCGGGATGTTCTCGGGTTGGTCCTTGCGGTAGCCGGGGTTGGCAATGTACAGCTGTAAGTCTTTTAAGTGTTGATTGATTTGTTGGAAAGTTTTTAGGACTTGATTAAGGCCTTTGTTCGGGGCTGACAGGAACAGTAATTTATTGAGGTCGCGATGCTCTGTGTTGTTCGAGGTTGAGGGCACTGGTACCGGGTTGTAACAGGTTTTGATTGAAATCCGGGGTGTGAACAAATTGTAGATGGTGCCAAGAACGCCTTGATTAAGGATTTTATCGCAATGCGCTGCATGGGTTTTTGAATTGGTTATCAGTTGCCAGGGTTGTTTCAGCCTGATACCGCGCTTTAATACATATTCCCAGTTTTTGTAAGTATGAATCCACAAGTGAAACTGGGCTTTAGGAAATTGTTTTTGCAGCACCAAGACTTGCGGAAATTTTCTTAAGATGATGACATGATCAACCTGTTCTAGAGTGGCCAAAGTGTCAGGACCAATCAATTGAATACCGTTTTGGATTTCGTTGTGTAGCCGGTTTTTTTGATAGACGGTAATTTGGTGGCCGTGGTGGTGTAGAATTTGTGCTGTACGCAACAAGCTGGATTCAGTGCCTCCCATGGCATGTGCCGCTAAATCATTAAAGCCATAGGGTTTCGGGTGACTGGTGTCGGCAAACAGGATGTGAGTCATGACCTTATGGCTGTTGCAAGCTTCAATTAGTTTTACAAATCACTTCGTTTTGACTGACGTCTGGGAAAGTGTCTTTGATGTTAGGTAATGAAGACAGTTGAGTTTCAGTGGCACTGAAGTCCAGCCAAAACTCAGGCCATTGTTCGATGCGTATTTCTTTGCTGACCTGAAAACCCTTTTTAGACAGTTCGTTGATTCTGTTGTCAGCATTATAAGGTTCACGGTATAGGCCCAACGAAATTGAGTTTTCGTTGTCTCCTGAAGTGACCACATAATAATCTCTGACGAAGGCAGCTGCCAGTTCACGGCCTTTTTTCAGCGCCTCTGAGCGACTAGATAAAGCTGGTAGATAGACCCAGTAGCCCGCTTCTTGGGTGGTGGTTATTTTTCTGATATTGGTTTTGAGTACCAGAGGTGTAAGGGTTTCAGACGCAGCTTGAATATTGGCTTCTATGTCGAAAGGACCAACAGAAAAACACATTTGCTGTACATCGTCATTAATAGCCAATGGCTTATCAGGTTTTGGTGTGTTGTGTACTTCGGTATCAAGTTCGGTGACCAATTGAAGTTGGGTGACGCCTACATCCACTGTGGTAAATGATTTTTTAGTCGGTGGGGACAGGCGTTTAGTCCATACGAAAAACGCAATGTTAGCCATCAATAAAAATATGAAGAAATAACGCATTTAGAGCAAATGTCTCAGTCAGTGGTGTAAAACTGCAATTATATAGTCCTCACGCTGACTTCGCCACCAGAGAAGTGCTTCATCACACCATCAATTGAAACTTGGAGCTGTCCTTGGGAGGTGATTCCTGCATATTGACCGGATACTGTGGCATGGTCTTGTACCACGCGAACGGTTTTGTTGGCCAAATAATCATGTTGCTGCCATAACTTTAAAAACGGGTTCAGGCCTTGTGCTAAAAACAGTGGATTGTTGGTGTTTAATTGTTTGATTAGGTGATTAATGAAAATTGAGCGGTCGGGTTTTTTGTCCAATGGGATGTTACATATGGGCTGGTTTACCGATTGCATTTGGGTTTGGGTTAAGCGCCAGTTGATACCGATGCCAACGGTGATATCTAGCTGGTTGGGTGTTGTAGAATTTGGGTTTGAGGGTTTGAGGTTTATCAGGATGCCGCCAAACTTTTTGTGCTCACAATACAAATCATTGGGCCATTTAACTTGGGCTTTGACAGTGGTATCGGCTGTAGTTTCGAATGACTTCATTGCTTGGATGATTGTAACGGCAACCATTAATGCATAACCTGACATCTGGTTGGTATGCGCAGCTAATTTAAAGCGGTATGAAAAGCAAATGGATTTTCCTCTGGGAGTGAGCCAGCGGTTGCCTCTCCTGCCGACTCCTGCCGTTTGTTGGTCTGCGATCAATACCGAATTGGGTTTAACCGACTGTTGGGTTGAATTGATGGAATCAGCCCATTGAACATCTAGATTTGGATGGTCGTTTTGAATCGCGTTCAAACCAAAGATTTTGGACATCAGTAGTTAGAGGCTTAAAATAAATTGTTTAATGTCTTCTAATTCGTCCATTGAAACACCGTGTTGCAAGGGGTATTCATGCCAAGAAGCTTGGTAACCAGCAGATTTCAATGTTTGAAACGAGTCCTGTCCAAGCTGATATGGCACCACAGGATCATGGCTGCCATGGCCTATAAAATAAGGTGTGGATAAGTTGACTGAAGATTGTTCTTCTAACAATTTTTCTGGAATGGGCAGGTAACAACTTAATGCCACCACACCTGCTAATTTGTGTTGAGTGCGGGTTGACGTGTGTAAAGCAATGGCACCGCCCTGAGAAAAGCCAGCCAAAACAATTTGTTCTGCTTTAAATCCTGCTTTGATTTGTGAGTCGATGAGCTCAAGTATGCTTTGTGCTGATTCGCGAATACCCGCTTCGTCCGGCATTTTACCGATGTCCATCATCTTGATGTCATACCACGAACGCATGCGCATGCCACCATTGATAGTGACTGCTTGTATCGGTGCATGGGGGAAAATAAATTGTAGGGCTTTGCTGGGGTTGTTAAACTGGGGCACCACAGGTTCGAAGTCATGACCATCTGCACCCAAACCGTGTAACCAAATAATCACCAGTTCCGGGTTTTCTCCGGTTTTTTTTGTAATAAATTCTAACATGCTATCTCTGACTTGTTATCCAGATAAAAGCGTTCTATTATACCGGTACTGACAGTTTTGGCATGTTTTTATGAATTTTTTGAGATGCAAGCCCCTTTCTATGTGGCTTGGTGTGTTTATATTTTTGAGTTTGATGGGTTGTGGAAACAAAGGTGATCTATATTTGCCTGATGAAACTGAGCCAGTTAAATCTGAACAAAGTCAATCAGACGAGTTAAAATCAGAACCAGTGGACAAGTAATATACATTAAGGAAAAAGCAGGATGAAGAATAAAACCCTTGAATTTGAAAAGCTCAATGGACTAGGCAATGACTTCATGCTAGTTGATTGTCGACAAGGTGAGTTCGATATCACAGAAGGGCACGTCAGACTGTGGTCAAATCGGCGTACTGGTGTGGGTTTTGATCAATTGATAGTGATTGAAGAAAGCGATTCGGGTTTGTGTTACCGATTCTTCAATGCCGATGGCAGTGAAGCTGAACAATGTGGTAATGGACAAAGAGCAATTGCGCATTACTTACATCGGCATGGTGTTGATGTGAGTGATTTGTCATTAAGTGGGTTGGGTGGTGAAGTTCACTTAAAATATGTCAACCAGGATCAAATTTCCGTGACATTCTTTCAAAACGTGTCAGTGGAAGAAGTGAATATTGCAGGGGTTGACGGTTATTATGTTGAAATCGGTAATCCACATTGGGTTTATCATGAACCCCAATTAACCGCTAAGGACTTGATTCCATTGAGTCACATTGCCAACAATCATTTTGAGTCTGGTGTTAATTTTGAGGCGATTAAGAAAATTGACCCGCATCATATTCAGTTGCGAGTGATTGAACGCGGTGTGGGAGAAACCCAAGCTTGTGGCAGTGGTGCTTGTGCTGCGGCCATAGCAAGTGCAACTTTATTGGGCACCACAACGCCATTAACCGTTTCGATGTTAGGCGGTGATTTGCGTGTCAGTTATGATTTGGTTTGTGACAAAATCACATTAACAGGTCCGGCCCGATTGGTATACAAAGGAAAAATAAGGTATGAGTAAAGAAAAAAACATTCAATTAGGGATTAAGAAATACTTACTTAAAAACCCTGGTTATTTTGCCCTGTACCCTGAATTGATGAGTGAATTAGAAGTGGTGAGCCCCAGAGGTGAGTTAACCAATTTGTCCACCCATCAATTGCGAACCTTGCAAAAAGAAAATAAGCAGCTGAAAACACAAATGGCACAGCTGATTAAAAATGCTGAACAAAGTGAGTCCTTAATGAATCGCTTGTTTGAGTTGTTGACTGAGTTGTCAGTCATGAACCAAGCAGAGTTTTTGCCAGGTTTTGTTGAATTTGTAACTAACCATTTTCCCAGTGATTATTTTAAGTTACTGTTGGTTGAAGGTTTAATGGGACTGCCTGAGTCAGAGCATGTTGAGGTTATTACAGCCGCTCAGCAAAATCAGTTTTCTGTGTTTCAAACTAAACCGCAACCATTGTCAGGTCGGTTGGAAAAAGAAAAGTTATGCAGCATGTATGGCGATTGTGTGGAAATTAAATCAGCCATTGTTTTACCCATAGGTCGCCATGCTGAATTTGGTATGATGTCGTTTGCCAGCAAAGATGAAGAAAAATTTCACCCCAATTCTTCTAGCGACATACTGCAAAAGTTGTGTCAAATTTTAGAGAGTTACTTTAAACACCAGCAGCCACAGGGTGAAAATCAAGCCATGCCTTGAGAAAATAAGAATGCTATAGGGTTTGATTATAAAGGTATTTATACCATATTAATAAGACAATAAAAAAACAACATGTAGTCAAAGTGAAACAAAAATACTTAAACAAACAGCGTTAAAATGGCGTTTATAAATCGCTGTTGTTTTTGCTCTAAAACCATTGCGTTGCCTTAGATTAACCATTATAATGCACCCGCTTTTAGTTGAGCCAATCTGATTGACTCGTTAATTCCAGACAATTGAATATTGACTCATAGCAAGAAATGACTGAACAAATAACCTTGAAAGAGGTAAAAAAAACGGTAGTTAAAATCCCTCTTTATCAAATGTTGATAGGGGCTCTTATTGCCGGTCTTTTTTTCTACTTACAAGGCGAATCAGCTGCTTTATCGGCAGGCGCAGGTGCTTTGATTAGTGCTTTGGGTTCGTGGACATTTGCTGTAATTGTCACTTGGCCTTTCGGTGACACCCAAACTTTGGTTGGTAGAATGTTTAAAGGCGAAATCATGAAATTTGTAGTAATTGGTATACTTCTTTATATAGCAGTGACCGGTTTCTCGTTCCAATTAATGCCTTTATTGATTGGATTTATTGCTACCCTTTTAGCGTTTTGGGTGGCGTTGTTAACATCTTTTAAGTGAGTTAAATCAATGGCAAGTGGCGAAGGCGGCGGCGCTGGTGAATACATCAGTCACCATTTAAAGAATCACACAACAGATTTGGTTGAAGGTGGTGGTTTTTGGACCATTAACACGGACAGTGTTGTATACACCATATTATTGGCTGTTATCTATTTATGGTTTTTTCGCAGGGTTGCGAAAAAAGCAACAGCTGGTGTACCCAATAAAACTCAAAACTTTATTGAGTTAATCATTGGTTTTATAGACCAACAAGTGAAAGACATCTTTCATGGCCAAAGTAAATTAGTTGCACCATTGGCTTTAAGCATATTCATATGGGTGTTCTTGATGAACTTCATGGATTTGTTGCCAGTTGATCTGTTGCCGTGGTTAGGTACATTTGTTGGCATAGATTACATGAAAGTGGTGCCATCTACAGATTTGAATATCACCTTCGGTATGTCTTTTGGTGTGATGTTGATTGTCTTTTACTATAGCTTTACGGTTAAAAAACCAGCAGTTTTAGGCTATTTCAAAGAGTTTGCTACCCATCCTTTTGAAAGCCCTAATTTCTTTGTACAAAGTATTTTGGCCATTCCTAATATATTTCTGAACATAGTTGAGACCATCGCCAAACCTGTTTCATTGGGTTTGCGATTGTTCGGAAACATGTACGCAGGCGAATTGATCTTTATTTTGATTGGTGTACTGACTTTAAACTACGGTTGGTCAGATGCATTGAGTTTCGGTGGTGCTTCAATGGGCATCGTACAGTTTTTACTTGCTTTGGCATGGGCTTTGTTCCATATATTGATCATAACATTGCAGGCTTATATTTTCATGATGTTGAGTGTGGTGTATTTAAACATGTCACATGAGACGCATGATTCACATTAATTTTTTAATATTTTAACCAAAAGGTAAATCGGAGAAAACGATGGAAAATTTAGCATTAGTAGCTGATATTCAAGGCATGACAGCCATTGCAGTGGCATTGATTTTGGGCTTAAGTGCGATTGGTACTGGTATCGGTTTGGGTATATTGGGTGGTCGCTTATTAGAAGCTTCAGCTCGTCAACCTGAATTAGCCCCAATGTTACAAGGAAAATACTTCTTGTTAATGGGTCTAGTTGATGCGGTAGCTATGATTGGTGTTGGTATTGCTTTGTTCTTTACTTTCAACAACCCATTCTTAGCAGCTGTTACAGGTTAATTCTAAGCACTTTCTAACAGATTAAGGCGGAGTACAAACATGAATATTAATGCAACTCTAATCATTCAAGCACTTGTGTTCTTTGTTGTGATTGTCATCACCATGAAGTACATCTGGCCGCAAATCTTGGGCGCCATGGAAGAGCGTGAGAAAAAGATTGCTGACGGTTTAGCCGCTGGTGATCGTGCTGAAAAAGAATTGAATCAAGCCAAAGCCAAGGTAGATACCTTGATTGTTGAAGCCAAAGAGCAAGCCAGTCATATTAAAGACCAGGCCACTCAAATGGCTACAAAAATCAAAGATCAAGCCAAGTCTGATGCACTTTCTGAGAAAGAGCGCCAGTTGAATGCGGCCAAGGCTGAAATTGAACAAGAAGCAAATCGTGCCAAAGAAGCCTTGCGTCAGCAAGTGTCAGCTTTAGCCATTGCAGGTACTGAACAACTACTTTCAAAAGAAGTGGATGCCAGTAAACATGCAGATTTGTTGGACGATTTAATCAAAGAGATCTGAGATGAGTGAATTAATCACATTAGCAAGACCTTATGCCAAAGCGGCATTTGAGTTCGCCAAAAGTGAGTCTGCTGTAGACCAATGGTCTAAAGACTTGATGGTGGCTGCCGGATTAGCTCAGGATGAACAGATTCTTAATTATTTCAGTCGCCCAGATGTTTTGGATGACGACTTGGTTCAATTGGTGAGCGGTGAAAACGGCAGTGAACATTATCAAAATTTTGTTCGTATGTTGGTTGAGAACGACCGCTTAAGCTTGTTGCCAGAAGTGGCAGAATTGTATCAGTTTTATTTAGAACAGGATTCGCAATCACTGACCGTGGATGTGTTTTCAGCTGTTGAATTAACCGATACACAAAAACAAGCCATGACCGCAGCACTCAGCAAGAGAACCGGCAAACAAATTAGCCTGCAAACGCACATCGATGAGAATATGATGGGCGGTGCTCGAATTCACTGTGGAGACTTAGTGATAGACGGCACTTTACGCGGTAAGATAAATCGCTTGAAGACACAACTTTTTAATTAATTTAAGTCAATAGACTTAAGAGAATACGAGGAAATGCAATGCAAACGACATTGAATCCATCAGAAATCAGTGAACTGATTAAAGATCGAATTAAGGACTTTAAAGTTCAGTCAGAAGCCCGTACAGAAGGTACTGTAGTCAGTATTTCAGACGGTATTGTTCGCATCCATGGCTTGGCCGATGCGATGCAGGGTGAAATGATTGAATTACCAGGAGACACCTATGCACTGGCATTGAATCTGGAAAGAGATTCAGTGGGTGCTGTAATCTTGGGTGGTTACGGCCACATTTCAGAAGGCGATAAAGCAAAATGTACTGGTCGTATTCTTGAAGTGCCTGTTGGTCCTGAATTAATTGGTCGTGTGGTTGACTCTTTGGGTAACCCCATAGATGGCAACGGCCCGATTGAAACAAAAATGACCTCACCGATTGAAAAAATTGCACCAGGTGTAATTGACAGAAAATCGGTAGATCAACCTGTACAAACAGGTTTGAAATCAATTGATGCCATGGTGCCAATTGGTCGCGGTCAACGTGAGTTGATTATTGGTGACAGACAAACGGGTAAAACAGCTGTTGCGATTGATGCCATCATCAACCAAAAACACACTGGCGTTGTTTGTATTTATGTGGCGATTGGTCAAAAACGTTCATCGGTTGCGGCTTTGGTTCGTAAACTTGAAGAACATGATGCCATGGGTCACACCATCATCGTTGCTGCCACCGCTTCTGATTCTGCTGCAATGCAATACATTGCTCCATATTCAGGTTGTGCGATGGGTGAGTACTACAGAGACCGCGGACAAGATGGCTTGATTATTTATGATGATTTGACTAAACAAGCATGGGCTTATCGTCAAGTGTCATTGTTGTTGAAACGTCCTCCAGGTCGTGAAGCTTATCCTGGTGATGTTTTCTACTTACATTCTCGTTTACTTGAGCGTGCTGCTCGTGTTAACGCTGATTACGTTGAACGTTTTACCAATGGTGAAGTTAAAGGTAAAACTGGTTCTTTGACTGCATTGCCAATCATTGAAACACAAGCGGGTGACGTATCTGCTTTCGTACCAACCAACGTAATTTCTATTACAGATGGTCAGATTTTCTTAGGAACTGACTTATTCAACTCAGGTATTCGTCCTGCGATTGATGCTGGTTTATCAGTATCTCGTGTGGGTGGTGCGGCTCAAACCAAAGCGGTTAAGAAATTAGGTGGTGGTGTTCGTTTGGCACTGGCACAATACCGTGAATTAGCTGCATTTGCACAGTTTGCATCTGATTTGGATGATGCAACCAGAGCACAGTTAGAACGTGGTCAACGTGTAACTGAATTGATGAAACAAAAACAATACTCACCGATGAGTGTGGCTGAGATGGCCCTGTCTTTGTTCGCGATTGATCGTGGATTTATGGATGATGTTGAAATGAGCAAAATTGGTTCTTTTGAAAGTGCCTTGATTGACCATATGAACAGCACCCAAGCCGCATTCATGAAAGAATTGAACGAGTCTGGTGACTTTAACGATGAAATCGAAGGCAAGCTTAAAGCGGGCGTTGAAGATTTCAAAAAAACAGGCAGCTGGTAAATAGTTCTTAGCAGATTAAATGTTAATAACCAATAACAGGTAATATATATGGCAGTCGGTAGTGAAATTGTAACCAAAATCGTAAGTGTGAAGTCAACCCGTAAGGTGACGACTGCTTTAGAAATGGTTTCTGCAAGTAAGATTAAAAAGGCACAAGATCAAATGCATGCCTCAAGACCTTACACTAGCAAGATAAAACAAATGATTGGTCACTTGGCAAAAGCAACGCCTGAGTACAAACACCCATTCATGTACGATCAAGATGGTCCACGTGTTGGATATATCGTGATTTCTACAGATCGTGGATTGTGTGGTGGCTTGAACTCTGGTTTGTTTAAAAACGCTGTGATTCATATGCGTGAATGGCAAAGCAAAGGCAAAGAAATCGATGTTGTAACCATCGGTAATAAAGCCGCGTCCACTTTCAAAAAAACCAACGTTAATTTGAAAGCCAATATTTCAGCTTTGGGTGATAAGCCTGAACTGGCTAAATTAATTGGTGTGGTTAAAGTGATGTTGGATGCCTATGCGAACGGTGAATTGAGTCATGTTTATCTGGTCTTTAATGACTTTATAAACACCATGACCCAAAAGCCAGTGGTTGAACAATTGTTACCACTTCCTGCTACAGAAGAAGAGGAAATCTCAGATAACTGGGATTACCTGTATGAGCCAGAAGCCAAAGATGTATTGGATCAATTAATGAACCGTTATATTGAATCATTGGTTTACCAAGGTGTTTTAGAGAATTTGGCCTCCGAACATGCGGCCAGAATGGTTGCTATGAAATCAGCTTCTGATAATGCATCAGACCTGATTAAAGACTTGCAGTTGATTTACAACAAAGCAAGACAAGCAGCCATTACACAAGAAATTTCAGAAATTGTCAGCGGCGCAGCGGCCGTATAGGAGAAGTCAGATATGAGTTCAGGTAAAATAGTACAAATCATTGGCGCGGTAGTAGACGTTGAGTTTCCAAGAGACTCAGTGCCTAAACTGTATGATGCTTTAAAGATTGCGGCTACCAGCACAACTTTAGAAGTACAACAACAATTAGGTGATGGTGTCGTAAGAACCATCGCATTAGGAACAACTGACGGTTTGAAACGTGGTTTAGATGTAACTAATACCAATCAAGCGATTACGGTTCCTGTGGGTGAAAAAACCTTGGGCCGCATCATGGATGTACTAGGCGATCCAATCGATCGTGCTGGTGACATCGGTGAAGAGACTCGTTGGGAAATTCACAGAGAAGCTCCTAAATATGATGAACAAGCCGCTTCTGATGAAATCTTAGAAACTGGTATTAAAGTAATCGACTTGTGCTGTCCTTTTGCTAAGGGTGGTAAAGTTGGTTTGTTCGGTGGTGCCGGTGTTGGTAAAACCGTAAACATGATGGAATTGATTCGTAACATTGCGATTGAGCATGCAGGCTATTCAGTATTTGCTGGTGTAGGTGAGCGTACTCGTGAAGGTAACGATTTCTATTATGAAATGAAAGAATCAAACGTACTGGATAAGGTGGCTTTGGTTTACGGACAAATGAATGAGCCTCCAGGAAACAGATTGCGTGTGGCTTTGACTGGTTTAACCATTGCCGAATACTTCCGTGATGAAGGTCGTGACGTGTTGTTATTTATTGATAACATCTACCGATACACTTTGGCCGGTACAGAAGTATCAGCGCTATTGGGTCGTATGCCTTCAGCGGTTGGTTATCAGCCTACTTTGGCTGAAGAAATGGGTAAATTACAAGAGCGTATTACCTCAACTAAAAAAGGTTCTATTACTTCGATCCAAGCGGTATACGTACCTGCGGATGATTTAACAGATCCATCACCAGCAACAACCTTTGCGCATTTGGATGCAACTGTTGTACTGTCTCGTTCTATTGCTGAGTTGGGTATTTACCCTGCGGTTGATCCATTGGATTCAACTTCACGTCAGTTAGATCCTTTGATGGTTGGTGAAGAGCATTACAATGTAACTCGTGCGGTACAAGGTACTTTACAGCGTTACAAAGAGTTGAAAGACATCATCGCGATTTTGGGTATGGACGAGTTGTCAGAAGAAGACAGACAAGTTGTATACAGAGCGCGTAAAGTTGAGAAATTTTTCTCACAACCATTCTTCGTGGCTGAAGTATTTACCGGTAGCCCAGGTACATATGTATCTTTAAGCGAAACCATTCGTGGTTTTAAAGGCATCATTGATGGTGAATATGACCACATTCCAGAGCAAGCTTTCTATATGGCAGGTACCATTGATGAAGTTTTGGAAAGAGCCAAGAAGATGGCCGAAAAAGAAGCAGCTTGAGGTAAATAAATATGTCAACCATACAGTGTGATATCGTCAGTGCAGAACAAGCCATTTATTCAGGTGAAGTGACTATGGTCATTGCCAGTGGTGTGGCCGGAGAATTGGGTATAGCCCCAAGACACGCGCCTTTAATCACACAGCTGAAGCCAGGTCAGGTACGTGTTTTATTAGCCGATGGTGGTGAAGAAGACTTTTACGTATCAGGTGGGATTTTAGAAGTCCAACCTTATATGGTTTCAGTACTGGCCGATACTGCGGTACGTGCTGATGACATAGATGAAGCAGCAGCCATCAAAGCCAAAGAAGAAGCAGAAAATTTGTTGAGAAACAACGACAAAAAGCAAGATTTGGCAATGGTACAAGCCGATTTAGCCAAAGCAGTTGCTCAAATCCAAGCCATCACGCGTTTGAAAAGACAACTGAGCAGAAAAAGATAAGTTTTAGCTTAAATGAAGAATTGAAAAGCCGGCCTTGTGTCGGCTTTTTGCTTTTAAACTTTAATACAAAATTGAATTGAAATATAATTAATAAAGGTCAAAGCTAAAGACCGCTTTTAAGTGCATAATAAAAATTTTTCAGGACATTCATAAAGGGACGATGCCATGCAACAACACTGCTCATTCAAATCATTAATCTGTTTACTATTTTGCTATATCTTATATATATACCCAGCCGATTCCTATGCAGCAGAAACTGTAAACTGGAATCAATTAGAAGGTTCAAATTACCTACAGGAGCAACTTAACTGTCAAAGTATAATTGCTGATTTTTATTGGGGAAATAGATTGTGGCCAAATTCAAACCCAAATGAAAAACCTTCAAGGGCAAGTGTCATAAGTAAACAGGAAATCAAGCAACAAATTCAACAAAACTTGTTAATGGAGCGCTTATTAAAGAAAGAATTTAATATCAGTTTGACTCATGTTGAAATGGAGCGAGAGCTCAAACGAATAACTGCATCAACAAAAATGCCTAAAAAATTGAGTCACTTGTTTGAAGTGTTAGACCAAAATGTTAACGCTGTCATTGAGTGTTTGGTACGACCTCAAGTCGTAAACGAAAAGATCAGACTTGCTTACAATAACAGCATCACATTACATTTGCCAACCAGAAAATTGGCAGCTCTGGAGTTAGATGAGTTTATTAATACAGGAAACACGCCTGTTAATAGTCAGGACATTAAATATACATTAGAAGGTGAGTCTAATAACAGTGATGATCTAGCAGACGTTCATGTGGTTGAATTAACAAACGAACAATTGAGTAAACGGTTGATGGAAGTTCAAGAGTTTAAGTTCTTGAATAAAGTTAAAGAAAGGCCTGGTGGCTTTTATTTTGACACATTACTCGATCAACAAACTTCTTCTCTGACGGTCAAGAGGTCTTTTTGGCCGAAAGTATCATTTGATGATTGGTATAAGTCACAAAATCATGATTTGCTGGCAATACACCCTAAAACCATTCCATTAACAATCACCAGCCTGCCAAATATCTCGTCTATTTTCAAATCCAACACAAAGCAACAAAAAGATGTGTTTGCTGACAGTTGGGAAGTTGAATATTTGCCTTTTGCCAGATACAACCATATGGCAGTTTGGACTGGAACTGAAATGATTGTATGGGGCGGGCCTGATAACACGGATACTGGCGGTCGGTATAATCCAATTACAGATATGTGGTTGAGTATGCCAGGTTTGAATGGAGCTTATATCGATGCGAATACCAGACCATGGCAAGGCGTGTGGACTGGAACCGATGTGTATTTTTGGGCTGGTGGCCAGAACGGGGGGCGATATAATCCGGGTACTGACAGTTGGGTAGACATGAGCATAGACCTTCCTGTATACGTCAGAGAAAGTCCACACGTTCATTGGACAGGCGACTTATTGATTGTATGGGGAGGAGGTAAGTTTTCAAATTATACAAATCAAGGGGCTATTTATGATCCCGATACTGACAGTTGGACCGAGATGTCGGTGGTGGGTGCACCCTCTGACAGAAATGGGATGACCAGTGTTTGGACAGGTTCTGCTATGTTGCTTTGGGGTGGAACTCAGGACAATAATGGATGGCGATATGATGTAAATACTGATTCTTGGAGTGACATCAGTTCTGTGGATGCACCAGAAGCCAGGGCACATCACACGGCGACTTGGGTTGGCGATGGAATGGTTGTTTGGGGTGGTACAGATTTTGGCCAAAACGGCGGATATTTGACAGAAGGTGCACATTATAACCCTGACACAGATACATGGACTGATATGGGCATGAATGGAGTGCCTGAAGGTCGAAGCTATCACACTGCCGTTTATACAGGAAATGAACTGCTGATCTGGGGTGGTGATGTGAATGGCGTCAAATTAAATTCAGTTGGTATTTACGATTTAAACACAGCACAGTGGACAATCAACACAGATAATCAGGCACCCATTGGGCGGTCTGCTCATTCAGCAATTTGGACAGGAACGGAGATGATTGTATGGGGTGGCGTCAAAGAATCTGGTGTGAAGTTAAGTTCTGGCGGTCGGTTTAATTTAAATGCCCAAGTCTGGCAGGCTACAACAGATCATGCTGATTTTTATTCATATAGACGGTCTGCATCATCAGTTTGGACAGGCAATGAATTAATCTATTGGGGTGGATTGAGTTTATCTAATGAGTTTAATACTGGAGTAAAATTCACCCCATTAACTAATCATTGGCAAGCAGTCACTACAGTGGGGGCGCCTGATCGGCGCTATGGGCATACGGCAGTATGGACTGGTACGGAAATGATAATCTGGGGTGGCCATGACGGTACTTTTGCCTATTTCGGTACAGGTGGAAGGTATAACCCAAGTACAGGTTCGTGGACTGATACCTTATGCTGTACTTCTGCAGTTGCTAGGGGAAGGACATCTCACACAGCAGTTTGGACTGGTTCAGAAATGATTGTGTGGGGAGGCAGGTATCGGGATGATCAGGGTAACTCATACAACCTAAGCACAGGTAGTCGCTACAACCCTTCATTAGATTCATGGAATCCAACAGACGACTCCATTTTTCCTTATGGACGGATTTATCACAGTGCTGTATGGACTGGATCGCGCATGTTAATTTGGGGTGGTAAAGAATGGTTGGACTACGTTAATACGGGGTATATTTATAATCCTTTTAATGACACTTGGCAAACCATGTCAGACACTGATGCGCCAGATGGACGGTTCAAACACAGCACCGTTTGGACAGGAGTTGAAATGATTGTTTGGGGTGGGCAAGACGAAGTCAATGAAACCGAATGGTTTGATACTGGAGGAAAATACAACCCAAATTTAAACACTTGGGAAGCCACCAGTCTGACGGGACCGCCGCTTGGCAGGAGTGGGCATTCAGCAGTCTGGAGCGGCCAGGATATGATCATTTGGGGCGGGGCAGATTCTAACAGCGGTGGTGTATATAACCCAAGTCAAGATACTTGGACTCCTACAACTTTATATAATGCACCCGCTGCAAGATCCAACCATATCGCCACATGGATAGACAACCTAATGATAATTTGGGGTGGAAATAATGACTCCGGTGCATATACAGGGTTTTATCAGCCATATAACGCAGATTTAATTTTTAAAAATGGTTTTGATTGAGAGAAATGGTAGATCTTTCTGAATGATGATTGTATAAAAGTCAAATTGAAAAGCCGACCTGGTGTCGGCTTTTTTTGTGGGTGTAACTGTGATTAACTTGAGCCAAAGATATGGATGGAATTGTTTAATGGTTAAATTAATATTTGAGCAGAAATAGCTATCGGATTAACACAGATTCGAGTGACTGCGCTTGTCGAAATATGTCACTGATTGGAAGTATATTCAAATGAGTAAATACACTTCGACAGGCTCAGTGATCTGAAAAGTTTAAAAATACAGTATTGTGTAATATAGACAGATTGCATGTTTCTAAAATCATATGAATGGCTTAAACAGAGATAACTGACACGGCAAGTTAATTTATTTATAATGATTCATCCGATAAACGCCAAAAGCTCATGACTAAAAAACTTTACCCCAGCATTGAACCCAACCATTCCTTTCATTTGCCAGTCGGTGATACCCATGAGATCTATGTTGAGACTTGTGGCAATCCAGCTGGCGTGCCGGTGGTGTTTGTGCACGGTGGGCCGGGCGCGGGCTGTGGTTTGGACGACCGTTGTTTTTTTGATCCAGAGAAATACCACATTGTGCTGTTTGATCAACGAGGTTGTAATCGGTCCAAGCCTTTGGGAAATATTAAAGAAAATACCACGCAACATTTGGTGCAAGACATCGAAACCATCCGCGAACATTTAAACATTAATCAATGGGTGGTGTTTGGTGGTTCTTGGGGTTCTACTTTGAGTTTGGTGTATGCCCAAACCCACAGAGATCATGTGCTTGGATTGATAGTGAGGGGGGTGTTTTTTGGCACAGCAGAAGAAAACCGTTGGTTGTGGCAGGAAGGTTTGAGTCGTTTTAACCCAGAAGCGTATGCACGTTATACAAGCTTGGTGCCAGCAGATCAACAGGATCAAATCCTCAAATACTATTATGAGATGATGACCAGCGGCGATGAAACCAAACGAAATCGAGCCTCTTATGAGATGATGCGTTGGGAAGAAGCGGGCTTTACCATGCAAGACAACGAAGTACCTGAAATGACCGATGATTTTGGTTGGCACCAAGGCTTGTTGGAAGCCCATTATTGTGTGCATAACTGTTTCATCGAAGACCGACCTATTGTTGATAGTTTAGCGGTGCTTCAGGACATGCCAGTTTACATCGTTAATGGTCGTTATGACATGTTGACACCGCCCGCTAAGGCCTATGTGTTGCATCAAGCCTTGCCTGAATCAAAATTAACGGTGGTTGATCGTGCCGGTCATGCATCAAAAGAGCCGGCGATGGTAAGTGCTTTGGTCAGTGCCACTGATGACATGTTGGAGAGCCTTTCTTGAGAGGTATAAAATAAGCTAATATGTCGGTTACTTTTTGTAAGACCCATCCAAATTCGACAGTAACAAACTGTAGTATCTATTGGCGAAGATAAAGGCGTATAATGTTTAAAATACGGTTATAAAGGAGTAACTTATGGCTAAAGGCCAAGATGCGAAAAAAGCAGTTAAAAAGAAAGCGGAAAAAACCTTAAAAGAAAAGCGCCAAGAGAAAAAGGATAAAAAGACAAGGTAATTTTTTCATTCTAATCTGATATTTGAGTGAAAAGTATTGATGTTCAATGGCTTAAATAAAGAGGCAGTTCGACCAGTAAAGACTGGCCAAAGTGGAACTATTTATATGTGACAGCTGTTGTCGGTTTACTGATTGGAAGCGCTGTCTACAAGGGGTTGATTGATATTGGACATTCAATATTCCTTTGCCTATTGGCTTATTGACCTCTGTGATATTTACCAGGAAGGAGTTTTGACTGGTAGGTTTTTTAAACGAATGAATTTTGAACCGGTAATTTAAGTTGGTTGACGATTCAAAGTTGAACCAGCCAATCAAACTTATCTGTACATTTGTGAAGATATTTATAATTTTATTATAAATATATATTTTATACTTTTTTAACATTATTTTTCAATTGCTTTGTTATTATGAGTTTTCTTAATCATGTGGTGAGGGCATCTAGTCAGATGAAAAGCCTTTGATTAAGTTTAGCAACCACCGGCTTAGGTGGTTATAACAAAAATCATAATAAGAGTATAAAAATGAAAAATAAATTAAAAATAAGTTCCATATCAATTTTTTGTATCGCTGCTGTTTTCAATGTTGCTTCAGCGGCAGAGTTAACTGCAGAAGAAGATTTTAAAATGGCCTTGCGGGCCATGCCTGAATTGGCAGATGACTTAGATAAATCCACCACCAACAAATCTGCTACAGTACTGATGAAATGTTATGTTGATACACCAGCTTACGATTATTTTAACAATAACATTTGTTTCAGCTCTGGTTTCGCCAGAACAACAACAGCCGTATTTAAGGTTGATAATGCGCCGGCTGGTTCAGGTATAATTTGGTCTAACGGTAACTGTACAGCTAATAACAGCACATGTTTTGTTCCAATTAGACAGTACCAGTCAGTTAACGTCAGTGCTACAGTATTAAAGCCAAATGGCACCTATTCTATAGTCAATGCAACTGCCCATTATGAAGGTATGGATTAATCTTTGGTTGTTAGCCTAAGTAGCGAAGCAAAAGGGAACACCCCTTTTGCTTCATGGTTTTACCATCAAATGAACAATCAGAATCTAAAAACATCAATCATCATTAATGCATTATGTTTTATTAATATAACTGTATAGATTCATAAAAAATTTTATTCTTGAAAGTTTCCCCCAAATTTCATTACGAAAGAATAGCTTTGGCCTAACTTGTATTTAAACCAGAGAAACTAATGGCTTTGAGTTATCAGTAGAAAGTTATTAGCAACGGCCCCCACCAAAGTACCATGATAGAATTAAATGGAGCTCAAAAATTCAAACGAATTCGCCAAATGGCATTGTCTGCACAAGACTTGTTACAGGCAGAGCCTCGGTAAGTCAACTTCCCATTAAGAATTAAGTCATTAGCCTTGGGCTTTGTTTTTGATTGGATGACTAATAAACCACAAACCTAAATAAACCAAACCACCATTGATCAATAGTATTTCATAACCAAATTGATAACCACCAAGCCAGGCTGAGCCATAATTGGACAATAAGTAGGACAGCATTGGAGCGAGGATGGCAATCAATGGGATCCATCGGCCTCTTGGTTTTCTTTGATTCAACACACCAAAGGCAAACAAGCCCAGCAAAGGTCCATAGGTATAACTGGCGGCTTTAAGCAGGGCGTCAATTGCGTTGGTTTTCATGTGGTAATAAAACAGCAGTACAGCGGCAAAAACCAAAAGGGAAAAACCCAAATGAATGGATTTTCTGAGTTTTGGGTTGTCTTCTTCTTTATCCAAAATATCCAAATAAAAGGAAGTTGTTAACGCGGTCAAAGCTGAATCAGCGCTGGAATAAGCACTGGCCAATAAGCCCAACACAAACACAACAGCCAATTCCACTGGAAAATGCGTTAAAGCCAAAGTGGGAAACAGTAAATCTGATTTTTCAGGGACAGCTAGATTGAACGCTTCTGCATAGAGGTACAAACCAGAGCCGAGTAACAAGAATAGAAAATTCACCGCCACCAGAATCAATACAAATGAATACATGTTTTTCTGCGATGATTTGAGGTTCTTGCAAGACAAGTTCTTCTGCATCATGTCCTGATCTAAGCCAGTCATAACAATCACTATCAGGATGCCACTGAGAAACTGTTTATAGAAATTTTTACTGTCGGACCAACCGTCATTAAAAAACAATACTTGGCTGTACTGACTGTCAGCCATCAGTTTGATGCCATCCCAGGTAGTGACACCTAAATTAGCAGCGATAAATAACAAAGTTCCAAGGGCTGCAAGTACCATAAAGCTGGTTTGCAATAAGTCACTCCAAACGATGGTTTTAATACCACCTTTGACTGTATAAGACCAAATCATTGTGATAGAGATTAAGGCTGTTAACCAGAAGGGCAGGCCAAAATGAGACAAGATAAAAGTGTGTAAAACCAAAGCCACCAAATACAAACGAAAGGCACAACCAATCACTCGAGAAAGAATGAAAAAAGCCGAACCCGTTTTGTGCGCATGCCATCCAAAACGTTCTTTCAAATAAGTATAAATGGTGGTGTAACCGCCGCGGTAATACAAAGGCAACAGCACCTGCGCGACGATGGCATAACCAATGATGTAACCCAACACCATTTGAAAATAAGAGAACTGAGAACCGGCCACCCATCCTGGAATAGAGATAAAGGTTACCCCAGATAAACTGGCACCGATCATACCAAAAGCCACTACTGGCCAAGGCGATTGACGGTTGCCAATAAAGAAATCTTGATTGGATGCTTTACAGGCCGTCAGTCGAGCAATCAGCATCAAAAAAGCAAAATAAAGTCCAGCCACACAGGCCAGTGTCATCGGTTCTATACGCATCAGAGGATTGTACTAGAAACGACCATTGTCGATAAAAAAACTGAGTATCTTTTTAAACAAGGTGTGACCGTGATTTTTGATTGGTAAGGGTGATAAAACACTGTGGTTTAATTGAAATGCCACATTGGCTTCATAAGATGTCAGTTTTTTAACTGTGACAGACTTATGCAACGATCGGTGTTTTTGATGCTAATTTTTAATTTATCCGTTGGTTTCAGTGCAGAAACTAAACGTCCCAGTTGGTCGGAAGGGTTGCCTGAACAAAAAGCGGTGCCAGTTACCATAACATCTAAAATAAATAAGCCAGAGCATTCGCTTGATGCCGATGACATGCAAGCTGAACAAGCTGAGATTGGTTTTGATGCAAGCACCTTTGAAACCGGTGTGTTGGTACCGATTGAGTTGACAACTTTGAATCAAGACCATCAGATAAACTTACCGGCTGAGCATAATGAACAAGAGACTCGTTTAACAGGAGGGCCGGACGAAGCGAAACATACAGCAGTAGTGACTGACGTGGAGGGCAAACAACTGGTTCAGAGTCGTTCAAAAAACAGTGACTCATATTCCTGGCATATCACGCGTCAATTCCCTATAAAGGTATCTGCAGTCAGTCAGCCTAAGCAAAGCAGTTTGTTGGTTAAAGTGATGATCAATAACCAAGGTGAAATTGTTGCTGTTGAGAAAGTATTGGACGATACGCCAACAAACTTGATTCAAATTGTAAAGCGTTCATTGAAAAGGTGGAAGTTTTCTTCGCCTGAAAAAGAAGGCATTGATGTTCCTTATTTGTCGAGGGTTTTAAAAGTGGCATTAACCGCGCGTTGATATCATCGTAAAGTATTCATTATTTGACTCAATCAGTAGCTAAATAGACACAATAGAGTTAAGTTAATCATGGCGATGGATTGATGAAAGGTAGAAAATAAGTGCACAATGAGCCTGTCTATGACTACTTGAAAACTAATCTGTAATCAGATAACAATTTCTTACTGGCATCAGCAGTTTGGGATGCTAAACTGATAAGCTTTCATCAGCCTATTCGAGACCATGTCTGAAAAATCACAATTCCAATTACTTAAAGAACGTCGGTTCTTGCCTTTCTTCCTGACCCAGTTTTTTGGTGCGTTCAATGACAATGTGTTTAAAAATGCATTGGTGATTATGATTGCCTATCGGATGGCTGAGGATCAAGTCAATGTGATGACCAATTTGGCATTTGGATTGTTTATTTTGCCGTTCTTTTTGTTTTCGGCATTTGGTGGGCAAGTGGCCGATAAATTTGAAAAGTCGGTATTGATGCGACGGGTTAAAATGTTTGAGATTATGATTATGCTCATCGCTTCCTTAGGTTTTTATATCAACAGCATTCCTTTGTTAATTTTTGTGTTGTTTTTAATGGGCAGCCAATCAACTTTATTTGGACCTGTAAAGTATGGATATTTGCCAGAAAAACTAAATAATCATGAGCTGATGGGAGGTAATGGTTTGGTCGAGTCCAGCACCTTTATTTCAATTCTATTGGGTACCATTTTAGGAGGGGTGTTGATAGCCATAGATTCGTCAGTTCCTATTTCAGTTGCGGTTGTGCTTATTGCAGTATTCGGTTATCTATCGGCCAGAAACATACCCCTCTGTAAAGCCGCTGATCCATCGATTAAATTGGATTGGAATATGTGGCGGGCTACAGTTAAAAATTTAAAAATATTACCTGAAAAAAAGGTCGTTTTCTTATCCGTACTGGGTATTTCATGGTTTTGGTTCTTCGGTTCAGTGTTTTTGGCTCAAATGCCAAATTTCAGCCGGGCCGTGTTAAGTGGTGACCAATATGTAGTGACTTGGTTATTGACTATGTTTTCAGTGGGTATTGGTTTGGGTTCTTTGTTGTGCGAAAAATTATCGGGTCGGCGGGTTGAGATTGGTTTGGTTCCGGTGGGTGCTATCGGTTTGGCTTTATTTGGTTTTGATTTGTATATGGTCAGTCATTCCTGGCCTGTTTCAGAGCAGCAAAATTTAAGCATTGGAGTGGTTTTGCAAAATTTTGATGGCTATCGAATATTTTTTGATTTGATGATGATTGGTGCTTTTGGTGGTTTGTATATTGTGCCTTTGTACTCGTTGGTTCAAGAACGCTCTGATGCCAATAAAGTCTCTCGAATTATTGCGGGTAACAACATTATTAATGCCATATTTATGGTGACAGCAGCAGTGATGGGTATCATTGTTTTGGGTGTTTTTGATATGAGCATTCCACAATTGTTCCTGATTACTACGGTTTTACATATCATCGTTTGTCTGTATATTTTCACGGTTGTTCCGGAGTTTTTACTGCGCTTGATTGCTTGGTTTATGGTGTCATTGGTGTATCGTGTGAAATACAAGGGTTTGGAAAAAATTCCAGCAGATGGTCCTGTGGTGTTGGTATGTAATCACATCAGTTTTGTTGATCCAGCCATTATTATGGGTCGAGTTCGAAGGCCGTCACGATTTGTGATGTACTATAAAATATTTCACACGTTTGGTATGAAATTCCTATTCAGAGCGGCTAAAACCATTCCAATTGCCAGTGCCAAGGAAAACCCGGAAATGATGGAAGCGGCTTTTGCTTCGGTGCGAGGGGCGCTGGCAGATGGTGATGTGGTGTGTATTTTTCCTGAAGGTAGCTTGACGGCAGATGGGCAGGTGGGTCAATTCAAAAAAGGCATAGAGCGAATCATTGAAGAAAGCCCTGTGACTGTAGTGCCAATGGCTTTGAATAATTTATGGGGTAGTATGTTCTCAAGATATAATAAAAAATTATTCAATAGGTTGCCACGGAAGTTTATGGCCAAAGTTGAGTTGATTGTGGGTGACCCCGTACCACCAGAACAAGTCACTGCAGATTATCTGCAGCAACTGGTTACTGACTTGAAAGCTCAGGCTGAAATTGCTAACCCGTTGTTGGCAAAATCATCTGTTGATGCTGAAAAAACTGACTGAAAGGCTTGTTCAATGTCGGCGATGATGTCATCAATGTGTTCGAGACCAACGGACAGTCTGATTAAAGTTGGGCTGATTAAATGAGCCAACAACTCTTCTTCGGTATAGGTAGAATGAGTCATTGATGCTGGGTGTTGAATCAGGGTTTCAGCATCACCCAAGCTGACAGCACAAAGTATCATTTGTAGGCTGTTAACAAACTGTGCCGATTGTTCTCTGCTGGCATTCAGTTCAAAAGCAATCATGCCACCTGAATTACGCATTTGTTTTTCCGCCAAGGTTTTTTGTGGAAAGCTGTCTAAGCCAGGATAAAAAGTGTGTTTAACGTGAACAGATTGGTCTAAATATTCTGCCACCATCTGTGCGTTTTCGCAGTGTCTGTCCATACGCACATGTAGAGTTTTCAGTCCGCGTAGTAACAAGGAGACATCAAAGCCAGAAATGACAGCGCCAGTCATGTCTTTTAAACCAAACATTCGAATGTGATCAATGTCTTCTTTTGAGCCCGCCACGAAGCCAGCAATTAAGTCGCCGTGACCGCCCAAGTATTTAGTGGCAGAGTGAACCACTAAATCAGCCCCTAAGATGAGCGGGTTTTGTAAATATGGGGTGCAGTAGGTGTTGTCAATCATCAGCTTGCAATCATATTGACTGGTTATTTGGCTCAATGCTGTTATATCAATTAAACGCATATTGGGGTTGCTTGGGGTTTCTGAGTAAACCAGCTTGGTCTTCTTGGAAATGTTGTCAGCCAAAATGTGTGGGTCTGACAAATTTAAATAGGTGATTTTGATACCGAAAGTCTTCAAACCATGCTCTAAATAACTGAAAGTGCAGCCATACAGGCTTAAATCAGCAATGATTTCATCGCCAGGCTTGACCATTGACCACATGGTGGCTGTTATGGCTCCCATGCCAGAGGCTGTGGCCAATGAGGCCTCAGCTTGTTCTAATTGTGCCAAGCGTTGTTCTAGAATGTGCTGGGAGGGCGAGCCCAATCTGGCATAAATATACCGGTCGTTTTCACCTTGAAAAGCGGCACCGCCTTGTTCAACGGAATCAAAAGCATACGTTGAACTGACGTGAATCGGTGGGGTTAATGCGCCTTGGTTTTGTTGGGCGTCATAACCTGCATGTATGGCCAGTGTGGCAAAATGAGCTTCATCAGTGGTTTTCATATCGATAGATTCAAATGTTATTGCGATGGTATGATTTTAGGTTGTGACAAGCGGTTAACCAAGTTAGAATACGTAACAATTTCATTACAACAATGATTTAATATATCATAAGTCGTTGAAAACAAAACAATATATGAATGTACGAAATTTCTTACACACATGAAGTTAGCGATTACTACGGAAAACAAGTTAGGCATAACAGACGATGTGTTGTCATTACTTAGAAGTCATCAAGCCGATTTAATTAAAGTTGAGGTAGAAGATGGAAAAATTTACCTGCATACCCAAGAACTAGAAAAATCAGTACAAGGCACCATTGCCAGTCAACTGATGAAAATTTCAGGCATCAAATGGGTCAATCAAATCGAGGTGTTACCGGGCGTAGAAACCCAAAGCATGCTTGAGTCTTTGATGCAAGCCATGCCAGATCCTGTTTTGGGAATCAATACAAAAGGACAGATTTCATATGCCAATGACAAGGCCAAATCTTTGTTTCAACCGTTTACTGAAAAACAGAAAATGCCGTTGCAAATGAAACAAGTGTTTGTAGCCAGTGGGTGGCAAGAAAAAGTCAATGCGGCCGCCAGTTCTCACCTGCCTGTCAATATCAAAACCATTGCTGGAACCATGCTACTAGAAGTGCAGGCGATTAAAGACAGCCAAGGCAAAATGAGTGGCGCCATGTTGTTGTTCAGAGATTATGAAAAAATCAGAGCCAGTAGCTATGTGATGCAAGGTGAGGAGATTGATGGCTTGGAACGGCTGGTTTACCAATCGGCCGCCTTTGGTGCGGTGTTACAAAAAGCCAAAACAGTGGCAGATGTTGATGCCCCGTTGAATATTGTGGGAGAAACAGGAACGGGTAAAACGCTGTTGGCCCATGCTTGCCATAGTTTAAGTCAAAGGAATAATGAGCTGTTTACGGTGGTTGATTGTCAAGCGATGAAAAGCGATGAAATGGAGGTGTTGTTGTTTGGCACCACTACAAGACCTGGGGTGGTTGAATTGAACCAGTCCGGCACTTTGTTTTTTTCGCACATAGAATTTATGTCTGAGCACATCCAAGGTAAATTTCTTAAACACTTTAAACAACAAACCAAAGGTCATTGTGTCCGAGTGATGGCCTCATCTGCACAGAAGCTATTGAATCATCAGCAAGCTGGTAAACTAATACCAGAATTGGTACTGTTATTGGATGTATTGCGTTTGGATGTACCTCCTTTGCGTGATAGGCCAGAAGACATTGAACCATTGATGCAACATTTCTTGCGCCAGTTTAATCAACAATTAGGTCTGAACATGGCTTTTTCATTAGACGCGGTTGCTAAAATGAAAAGGTATTATTGGCCAGGTAATGCCAGTCAGTTACGACATGCCATCTACAAATCGATGATGTTGGCGAAAGATGGCATGATTCAATCAAGTGATCTGGACCTTGAAGGTGCGATGAGTCTAGAAGCCGATTTAGAGGGAATGACTTTAAATGAAGCTGTGAATGAATTTGAAAAGCACTTTTTACAACACTGGTATCAGAAATTTCCCTCAACCCGAAAATTGGCTCGCCAATTGGGTGTTTCACACACCACAATTGCACAAAAAATTAATAAATACAATTTAAATCAAAACAACGAATAACAGAGATCAATATGAATATCATAAACCCCCATGGTGGTGAACTCATCAATTTAATACCAGATGCCAAGGTCAAAGCAGAACGCCAAAAAATGGCCAATGAATTGCCAGATTGGAGTCTGACAGACAGACAAATATGTGACATAGAGTTAATATTGAATGGTGCCTTTTCACCACTCAAAGGATTCATGACACAAGCCGACTACAATGCGGTTTTAAGCGACATGCGATTGGCTGATGGGACTTTATGGCCAATGCCCATCACCTTGGATGTGGATGAAAAAACCATGCAAGCGGCTAAAGAGGCTGGTCAATTAACCCTGCGTGATATGGAAGGCGTGGTATTGGCTGTTTTGCAAGTTGATGATTTGTGGAAAGCAGATAAAGCGGCCGAAGCTCAGGCAATATATGGAACCACAGATTTAAAACATCCAGCGGTTAATTATTTGATGAATAGAGCGGGTGAATATTATTTAGGTGGTGATTTATTGGGACTACAATTGCCAACCTATTATGACTATAAACAACACCGACACACACCACAAGAAATCAGGGATAAATTCAAAAAATTGGGTTGGTCTAAAATCGTGGCTTTTCAAACCAGAAATCCAATGCATCGAGCGCATCAAGAGTTAACGTTCAGGGCTGCACAACGGGTTGAAGCCAACTTATTGATTCATCCAGTGGTGGGTTTAACCAAGCCTGGAGACATAGATCATTTTACCCGTGTGCGTTGTTATGAAAAAGTTATGGATCGTTATCCGGAGCGCACCACCATGTTGTCATTGTTACCCTTGGCGATGCGAATGGGAGGTCCCAGAGAAGCTTTGTGGCATGCGATTATCCGCAAAAACTTCGGTTGTACTCATATCATTGTAGGCCGTGACCATGCGGGTCCTGGCGATGACTCAAACGGACAACCTTTCTATGGCCCCTATGCTGCACAAGACTTGTTGAAACAACATCAAGAAGAATTGGGTATCGCGATGGTTGAGTTTGAAATGATGGTTTTCTCTCAAGACAAAGCGCAATACATTCCCGTTTCTGAGATTGAAGAGAAAGAAAACATTCTGAATATTTCAGGTACTGAATTGCGCCGCAGATTACAATCAGGTTTAGACATTCCTGACTGGTTTTCTTACCCAGAAGTGGTTGAGGAGTTGCGTAAAAGCTATCCTCCAAGGAACAAACAAGGTTTCACTGTCTTCTTTACCGGTTTATCAGGTTCTGGTAAATCAACCATTGCCAATGCGCTGCGAGTGAAATTGATGGAAATGATCAACCGCCCAGTGACTTTGTTGGACGGAGATGTTGTCAGACAGCATTTATCCAGTGAATTGGGTTTTTCAAAAGAGCACAGAAACATCAATGTTCAACGGATTGGTTATGTGGCCAGTGAAATTACTAAGAATGGCGGGGTTGCCATTTGTGCACCGATTGCACCTTATGAAAAAATGCGCGAACAAGTTCGCGAAATGATTGAGCCATTGGGTGGATTTATTGAAATTCATGTTTCAACACCATTAGAAGAATGTGAAAAACGTGATCGCAAAGGCTTATATGCTTTGGCTCGAAAAGGTGTCATCAAAGAATTTACCGGCATCAGTGATCCGTACGAAGTACCCAAATCACCTGAGATGGATATCAATACTTTGAATTTTTCCCCTGATCAAGCCACTCAACGCATCGTGTTGAAATTAGAAGCCATGGGGCTGATAGGATAAGACGGGTATTAAATGACAGAAGAAAACATCAAAAAACCAACGGCCTTTTTAATAGATTCGTCGGTTTTCGTATTTCGAAGTTATTATTCCATGTCTACCGACTTAAAAGACGTGCATGGCAACACCAACCATGCCGTTTATGGCTTCGCTCGATTTCTGATTAGGTTTATCAAACAAACGCAGCCTCAATATATTGGGGCTGCGTTTGATGAAGCGTTAACCACTTCATTCAGAAATGAAATATACCCATTGTACAAAGCCAATCGAGACCCTGCGCCTGAAGATTTGAAATTACAGTTTAAACAATGTCAAAAGCTGGCGAAATTAATAGGTATCTCAACCTTTTCTGATGACAGCTATGAGGCGGATGACCTGATTGGTACCTTGCACCAAACTTATGCCAATCGAGGTCATAACGTGTGTGTGGTAAGCGCTGACAAAGATTTGGCTCAGTTGGTTAGACCGACTGATTGGTGGTGGGATTATGGAAAGTCAAAACCATTGGGTTTTAATGCATTGACTGAAAAATTTGGTGTGCGGCCTGACCAAGTTTGTGACTTTTTGGCTTTGGCAGGTGACCAAGTGGATAACATCCCTGGCGTCAAAGGTGTGGGCGTTAAGACGGCACAAATATTGTTGAATCACTTCAATGATTTGGATTCAGTGTTGAGTCGTTATAAAGAAATAGAGCATTTGAGTTTTCGTGGGGCAAAGTCATGCCAAAAGAAAATCAAAGACCACCAGTCAGATGCCAAGCTTTCGAAACTGTTGTCACAAATTGTACTTGATGCGCCCATAGATAATGATGATATAATTAAATCAAGAGTGAGCCCAGAAGCCCTGATTGATTTTATTGAAGAAATGAATTTTGGGCCGATGATAAGAAGAGAATTATTAGAAGCTGCAGCTATATGACGACTGATCAAAAGAAAATTCTGGTGGTGGATGACGAGCCAGACATTTTACAACTGTTAGATATTTCATTGAGCCGCATGGGCTTCAAAGTTTACAAAGCCGAAAACATGGGTTCTGCCAAGTTCCAATTGTCAAAAACCTCGTTTCATTTGTGCTTGTCAGATTTTAAATTACCCGATGGTAATGGCAGTGATTTGGTTGAGCATATTAATAAAAATTACCCCACTACTCCGATTGCCGTGATTACAGCGTTTGGTACCATAAATCACGCCGTGGAAACTTTAAAAAAGGGGGCGTATGATTTCATTACTAAGCCCATCAGTTTAGACACTTTAAGACAATTGGTGATTACCGGCTTACAAATCAATGACCACAGTGAGCCTGAATCTGTATCGGTAACCATACCCATTAAAACAGACTACTTTGAAAAAATAAACGGGCTGGTTTTAAAACATGCCAACAGTCAAGTGCCGGTTATTATTTATGGCAGTAATGGCACTTGGAAAGAGCATATTGCGACATTGATTCATAAAAACAGTCGTTTAAAAAACGATGCTTTTAGTTTAATTAATTGTGCGGATGAAGCTCAGGATTTAACCCCAGAGATTCAAGGCACTTTGGTCTATCAAAACATTGAGTCATTGAATCCAGAAAGACAAACTCAATTGATTAAATTCATCAAAGCCATGGGAGGCAAAAACAGAATCATCGTGACATCTAATTGGTCTCAAGATGAGTTTATGCATTCTTTGGGGATTAAAAAATCATTGATAAGGTTGTTGTGCGTGGCCACCATTGAAACCAACACCCTTATGGAAATTAAGGATGATTTGGCTGAAATCAGTAAAGCCAGATTGGAGCAATTGGCTGAAAGTTGGAATAAATTGCCATGTAAGATTCACCCCAGCTCATTAACAAAGTTGAAGGCATATGATTTCCCTGGCAACATGAAAGAATTGGACTTGATCCTGTCTAAAGCTGCGGTCAACTGCCAGAATCAATTGATTCGTGAAGAAGACATTCAATTAGAAAACACCGGTTTTCAACCTCAATTGAACAAAGAGATGAATTTAGAAAAATACATCGAAGAAATTGAAATTCGTGAAATCACCAATGCTTTGGCCAAAACCAATAACAATAAAACCAAAGCTGCCGATTTGCTTGGCATCAGTTTCAGGGCTTTGCGCTATAAAATCAAAAAGTTGGGTATTGATTGAACCGCTTTATGATTTTTAGCCAAGGCTTAACCCTGTATTCAAATAATTTATGGCTTAAGGTTTCATCGCTCACTCGAATTTAGCCCTGTTATATCACAACAAATGAGTTTAAAATTTTGTTGTTATTTGTGCCGTATTGAATTTTCAAACCATGACTTGACAGAAGTCAAAGAAGCCATTCGGACTCTGTGTTAATTTAGCTATTATTGGCTTTGTGAGATCATAAGATGAAAAACAGTCCTGGCATGAAATACAACCCTTGGTCTATTGGCTTACATTGGTTGATGTTGTTATTAATTATGGCGGTTTACTTGTGTATTGAATTGCGTGAGTTTTATCCTAAAGGCAGTGACATTCGCAATGGATTTAAGGCCTGGCATTTTATGTTGGGCATTAGTGTCTGGATATTGGTGCTGTTGCGGTTGGCGATTCGGATTAAGCACAAAGCGCCAGTCATCACTCCAACACCCATTCAATGGCAACTAACCATCAGTAAGCTCGTACATCTGTTGCTATATTTATTGATGCTGACTATGCCCATTTTGGGATGGTTAACCGTTAACTACAAAGGTCATGAAGTGATGTATTTTGGTCTACAGTTACCGACTTTGGTGACTGCCGATGAATCAATGGCAACGTTTATTGAAGAGGTTCATGAGTGGATTGGGGTGGCCGGCTACTGGTTGATTGGCTTACATGCATTGGCAGCTTTGTACCACCATTATTTCATCAAAGACAACACCTTAAAGCGTATGTTGCCTTGATTTATAGTGATTTGGTTAAATAGCCACACCAAAAAAACGACCGACTATGGCGGTTAAGCCCATGGCCAAGGCGCCCCAGAAAGTGACTCTAAACGCGCCTTTTGCGATGGATGCACCTCCAGATATGGCCGCCAATCCGCCCAAGATCGCCAAAAAGACCAGTGAAGCCAAGGCCACTGCAGTAATCAGTAGTTCAGATGAAATCATCCAAGCTACCAGCAGTGGCAAAGCGGCTCCTGCAGTGAATGTGGCTGCAGAATAAATAGCGGCCTGAATGGGTTGAGTGGTCTGTGTTTCTGACAAGCCTATTTCATCTCTGGCATGAGCACCCAGGGCATCATGAGCCATCAATTGTTCTGCCACCTGTGCCGCCAAATTTTTTTCAAGTCCACGTTGTTGATAAATGGCTGCCAATTCATTTTTTTCAAACTCATAATTGTCTTCAATAGACTTTTTTTCCAACAGTAAATCGGCACGTTCGGTGTCTGATTGTGAACTGACTGAGACGTATTCTCCGGCGGCCATCGACATGGCGCCAGCAACTAATCCGGCAACACCGGCAAGAAGTATGTTTGATTGGGTTGCGTTGGCAGCCGCTACCCCAATGATCAGACTGGCAGTGGATACAATTCCATCATTGGCTCCTAGAACAGCGGCTCGTAACCAGCCAGTGCGATGTGATCTGTGAATTTCATGAACCGTCATTGTTGACCTCAGCTTTGCGATATGTAGAAAGTATTCATTCTACAGTGTTGCCAACAGCAGCCGTGAGGAAAGGTTTGTTTTTGATAGATTTTAGGGTCAATGGATTTTCATGTTCTAACTGGCACTGATTTTTCTGAAGGGTGATTGCTTGGGGAAATGGTTGATTAAAAAATTCATTTGATCAGCTATGATGTTTTTGTTTTGTAAGAAAATATATTCAGCATAGTTCGGCGCAAATGGAATGGCCAGTAGGCGCATGTTCGCTTGTAATGGCGTGCGATCAGCTTTGTGGTTGTTACATCGTTTGCATGAAGTTACTACATTGGTCCACAGGTCTTTTCCACCTTGTGAAACTGGAGTCACGTGATCTCTGGATAATTCTTGGTGGTTAAAAATTTGTCCACAATACAAGCACAAATTTTGATCACGTTTAAACAGCGTTTGGTTGTTCAGTGGTGGAATGTAATTAGCCAGTTGCTTGTGAATGTGGTTGTTATAACCTTTGGTGCCAATAATGGCAGGGATGTCGTAAAAACTTTGTTTGCCGGATTTGGCATTGATTCCACCATGCAAACGGGTGAGTGTGGTGCCAAATTGGTATTGCACCATATCCAGTGCCAATAACTTGGCAACTTGTTCACAATTCAGCCATTCTAGTGGCATTCCCGATGCATCAGTTCTGAGGGTTTGATGCGGCCCAAGGTTGTGATAAGTAATCAAATTCTCCTCAAGTGGTTTATATAATTACAAACCACTTGAGAAAAAAATGCAAGTTAATTGGTGAGTTGTCAACAAAATTTGACAACATCTTCACACAAATGAAATATTAACCGACCAACATGCCCGCCATGGTGGCAGAAAACAGTGAAGCCAACGTGCCGCCTAACAGGGCTTTCATGCCAAATTCAGACAGGGTTTTTCTTTGTCCAGGAGCCAATGATCCGATACCACCCACTTGGATACCGATGGAGGCAAAGTTGGCAAAGCCACACAGCATGTAAGTGGCCATCAAAATAGATTTGTCATACATCAAGTGGGCTTGTTGTGAAGTGTCTTTTAAAGTGGCCAGGTTTTCATAGCCGACAAATTCACTGGCGATAATTTTGACCCCCAGCAGTTGTCCGAGCATGGTGATGTCTTCAGTGGCTACACCAATCAACCACATCAAAGGTGCAAACAAATAGCCCAATAAAAACTCAAGCGATAAAGCGCTGTAATGTGTGTTTGTAGATATCCATGTATTCAAACCCACCAAATCACCCAACTCTCTTAAACCAAAATTGACCATGGCCAAGAAAGCAAAGAATACCAACAGCATGGCGCCAACATTCATGGCTAGTTTCAACCCCTCTGTGGTGCCATTGGTTAAAGCATCAAGAAAATTATTGCCCACAGAATCATTGGTGATTTCAATGTTGGAATTGATTTTTTCTGTTTGTGGCATCAACATTTTTGCCACCACAATGGCGCCAGGTGCAGCCATGACAGATGCGGCCAGCAGATGCTTGGCATAAAATATTTGTAAGGCTTTTTCCTCACCGCCAAGAAACCCAACATAGGCAGCCAATACACCACCAGCTACTGTGGCCATACCACCAATCATAACCAATAAGATTTCGGAGCGGTTCATGGCTTCTAAATATTTCTTGATCATCAGCGGCGCTTCGGTTTGGCCGAGGAAGATGTTACCAGCCACTGACAAACTTTCTGCACCAGAAATTTTCATTGCTTTGGTCAGCAACCAAGCCAGCCCCTTGACGATTTTTTGAATAATGCCCATATAAAAAAGAACAGAAGTCAATGCTGAGAAAAATATAATGGTGGGTAGAATCATGATTGCGAAATTGATCAATGGGGATTCAATTTCTCCACTGCCAGCGGACCGGAACAAAAAGTTAGTACCTTCTTTGGTGAAATCCATGATGTGAATAAAGAACTTACCCACATTTTCAAATACAGATTGTACAAAAGGAACGTACAACACGCCAATCGCTAAAATCAGTTGCATACCCAAACCAATACCAACCACTTTCCAACTGATTGCTTTGCGGTTGCTGCTGAATGCATATGCAATGGCAACCAATGTCAGCATACCAATGGCACCACGCGTTAATGACTCTAATGAAAATCCCGCTGAAGGAATAATGTCCATGTTTTACCCTTTATTATTGTTATCAATCCGCTTGATTATAAAAGAGATGAGGGTAAATTACATCTTGATTTTTTTAAAGCCAGGGCGGGTTGGTGTTTCATGTCGATTTTGGAGTGTGTTTTTTCGAATTTCAAAGTCAATGAAGCGACATGTTTTGCTTATTGGATGATTTGTTTTACAGGGTTGTGTCCTTGCCAATAAACCAAGTCTGCAATTTCTTCGGTGTCCCAAAGAACCAGTTGGCCGACTTTGCCGACTTCAAGGCTGCCTTTGTAGTCATCAATCCCTAAGGCTTTTGCTGCATTGATGGTGACCCCGAGGATGGCCTCCTCAACCGTCAGTCCAAACTGGGTACAAGCCATGTGTAAACATTGTAATAAGTTGGTGGTTGGTGCAGTGCCAGGGTTTGAGTCGGTGGCAATGGCCATGTCAACTCCCCATTCACGGAATGCTTTTATGGGCGGTTTGACTTTTTCCTGTAAGGCATAAAAAGCATACGGCAATAAAGTGGCTACGGTGTGGTGTTCTGCCATTTTTCGAATACTGTGAATTGAAGTGTATTCCACATGGTCGGCAGATAAACCACCATATTCAGCCACCAACCCTGCACCTTTGAGATCAGTTAATTGATCTGCGTGTAGTTTGACCGGGAGCCCCCAACGAGCTGCAGCATCAAATATTTGTTGGGTTTCCTTAACTGTAAAACCAATGCCTTCACAAAACGCATCAACTGCATCAGCCAATTTGTGTTTCGCCACATGGGGAATGATATCTTGGCATATCAGCGTCACATAGCCACTGCGATTGTCAGTGAATTCAGGAGGGATGGCGTGGGCTGCCAATAAGGTGGTTTTAATCTCCATTTCCATTCGAAGGCCAGCGATTCTGGCTGCTTCAAGCATTTTGAGCTCAGTCTCAAAATCTAAACCATAGCCCGATTTAATTTCGACCGTCATCACGCCTTGTGATTTTAAATGGCTCAACCTTTGGCAAGTGGATTCGACCAGAGTTTCCAGGCTGGCCATTCGAGTGGCTTTGACGGTGGATAAAATTCCACCACCCGCTCGGGCAATTTCCTCATAGCTGGCACCGGCTAAACGCATCGCAAACTCATTAGCCCTGGAGCCCGCAAAAACCAAATGGGTGTGACAATCAATTAATCCAGGTGTGACTACTTTGTTGTTGGCATCAATACTTGTTGTGGCTGCAAAGGCGGTGATTTGATCAGATGCACCTATCCAAACGATTTTGCCTTGGTCACATGCCACAGCGCCATGTTCTACCAAGCCAAATTCACGGCCATTATCAGCACAGGTGATTAATTGGGCATTGTGAATCAGTAAATCACACTTTTTTTTCATTGTGTTCAAAGGCACTATGGCCTACAGTTCTGAGATTAACCATTATCTATAATTAAAATCAGAATTAAAACCATAATGAACAGTTATTTTTTTCGCTCAGCATTGTTACCAAGTGGTTGGCAGGACAATGTCAGGGTGACTGTAAACAGCGGCCACTACCAATCGGTTGAAGTCGCCCAAGTGGCTCAAGCCCAAGATCAAGTGATGGATTGTGTGATTTCGCAAATGCCGAATGTACATTCACATGTGTTCCAGCGAGCGATGGCTGGCTTGAGTGAGTACCGTTCGGCTTCGGACGATGATTTTTGGTCTTGGCGAGATTTGATGTATCGCTTAGCCAATGAAATGGACGCTGAACGTTTGTACCAAGTGGCTAAATCCTGTTACACTGAAATGAAACAAGCTGGGTATTTATCAGTCTGTGAATTTCATTATTTACATCGATTGAAACAAAACCCGTCAGATTTTTTAACCCATTCAAAAGTCATTTTACAAGCTGCGGATGAGGTCGGTTTAAACATCACTTTGATGCCAGTTTTGTATGCATTTGCAGGTCCAGAAAATCAACCCTTGTCGTCACAACAAAAAAGATTTGAATTGAGTGTCGACGACTATTTGGTCTTGTTTAAACAATTACAAGCCGAACTGAAACCAGGCCAGAACTTAGGTATTTGTTTTCATTCATTGCGAGCGGTTTCAAAGGTTCAGATGCAACAGGTTATCGCCGCCCTGCCCGATGATCTACCGATTCATATTCACATTGCAGAGCAACAAGCTGAAATAACTGCGATTGAAAAACATTATGGCCTGAGACCGGTTGAATGGCTATTTACACATTTTGATGTGAATCAACGATGGTGTTTGGTGCATGGCACACATTTGAATCCGCATGAAATCAAGTTGATTGCTGAATCAGGAGCTGTTGTTGGCCTTTGTCCGTTAACCGAGGCCAATTTAGGCGACGGCATATTTCCTATGCCGGCTTATATGGAAACAGGAGGCAGGCTTGCGATTGGATCTGACAGTCAAATTGAAATAAATCCAGCCAATGAATTAAAAATGCTGGAGTATTCACAACGCCTTGCTGTGCAAAAGCGGAATGTGTGCTGTGATTCAGAACAGCCACATGTGGGAACTTGGTTGTGGTTACAAGCAGTTGCTGGTGGTTCTCAAGTATCGGGACAACCATTGTGTGGTATCGCAGTGGGTCAAAAAGCCAGCATATTGGAGTTGTATCACAGTCCAGCTGCTGGGCCAGAACAACAGCTAGACGCCTGGATATTTTCAGATTTAAACACGGGAAATCCCATCGATTTATAAGCGCATGATTGTTTTTTGATGGCAACCGAAAAGAGCGTGTTAGAATGCCAGACATGAAAATTAACTCACGGAATATCATTTTAGTCGGGCCAATGGGCGCCGGAAAAACCACCGTGGGTAAACAAATCGCTTTACAGTTAAAAAAAACCTTTATAGATGTTGACCAAGAACTTGAAAAGCGCACGGGAGTTTCGATTAACCTGATTTTTGAAATTGAAAAAGAAGCTGGTTTTAGAACCCGTGAAACGGCCATGTTGGCTGAATTATTACAACTTGAAAATGCTGTGATTGCCACCGGGGGTGGGATTGTCGGCAAACCAGAAAACCGAAATCTTTTACAGCAAACCGACGGATTGGTGGTGTATTTAAAAACAGAAGTTAAACACCAATTAAAACGCCTGAAAAGAGACAAACAACGGCCTTTGTTGCAAGGTGAAGGACGGCGAGAACGGTTGATAAAATTAGCCCGAATTCGAAATCCATTGTATGACCAAGTGGCAGATATTTCATTTGCCAGTGGTCGAACCAGCTCGTATGGAATGGCAAGAAAGGTGGTTGATCATTTAAAGAATCCAGAAAAATTAAAGCGACTGAAATAGGCATGCAAACACAGCTTAATATCTCTTTACCCAACGCCCAGTATCCCATCATTATTGACTCTGATCATTTTGACTTATCAGTCATCAGAGGTTGGTTGAAAGGCAAGAAAATAATGGTTGTTAGCAATGAAATTGTGGCACCTTTGTATTTAGCTGAAGTATCTGCATTGTTTGCAGGTCATGCGGTACATACTTGTATCTTGAAAGACGGTGAACGCCATAAAAACAGCACCAGTTGGTTACAAATATTAGATGCATTGGCTGCGAACCACTTTAACCGATCAGATGTTCTGGTTTCATTGGGAGGTGGGATTGTCTGTGACATCACTGGATTTGCGGCAGCCAGTTGGATGCGTGGCATGTCTTTTATTCAAATTCCGACTACTTTGTTGTCACAAATAGATGCATCAGTTGGCGGTAAAACAGGGTTCAATCATCCTCAAGGTAAAAATATGATTGGGGCTTTTCATCAGCCTAAAGCAGTTATCATCAATGCCAGGACACTACAAACCTTACCGTCCAGAGAGTTCAATGCAGGAATTGGTGAGGCCATCAAGTATGCTGGTATCAATCAAATCGAATTTTATGCGTGGTTAACTGAGCAAAAACATGCCATTTCAAATCTAAATGAAGCCGCATTGATGGAATTAATTGCACGCTGTTGTCGATTCAAGGCAGACGTGGTTGAGCAAGATGAAAAAGAACATGGGGTAAGGGCATTGCTCAATTTAGGCCACACTTTTGGGCATGCGATTGAAACCGTCAGTGACTATCAATATTTACATGGAGAAGCGGTGGCTTTGGGAATGGTTATGGCAGCTGAGCTGTCTGCCAATTTAAACCAGTGTTCTGCTGACATACGAAAAATGCTGGAAAACTTGTTGCAAGCCTTTGATTTGCCAATTATGCTTGATAAGGAACATGCCGCTGAAGCAGTGTTAGAATCGATGAGGTCTGATAAAAAAGTGATTAATGATCAGCATCGATTAATTCTATTTAAAGGTATGGGTAATGCTTTTATAGCTGAAGGTGTGAAAGAACCTGATATTTTAAAAGCGATTAAAGCATGTACTTTCTCAGCACAAATAAACGTATGATAAATGACTCTGTATTTAAATTAAAACTTCTCACAGCACTGCTGTTTATGTGGCTATTTATCGCTGAGTCCAGAGCTCAATCAAATCCAATTGATGCACCAGAATCTGTCAATGAAACCAATATCATCTGTTACGCTGCCAAAAGTAAGTGGGTTTGTGCACCTGCAGATGATAAACAAAAAGCCCAAGAAAAAGCGATGAAATTGGCCTTAGACAGCAATGATAACAGTACGTTAAGCCAGTCAGTTGAAATACAAACCATAGCACCTAACAACATCAGCGAACAGGTTCAAGAAGTTGAGACACCCCTGCAATCATCAATCAAAGACTTTGTTTCGCGAGATGATGCGGTCAATGTGGCTGATAATAAACAAGATACAGCCGACTCAAATCAAAACAACCCTGTAATTACCAAGCCAAACGAAGTGCACAATCATCAACCCTTAGTTGATTCGATTGAAACCAATCAAAGCGCTGGTGACAGAGCGGATTTTTCTCAATGGCAATCAATGTATCCATCGTATTGGACTTTTCAGGTGATTGGCACCTCAAACAGACATCATCTTGATGACTTTGTGCTTAAGCATGGTTTAGACCAAACCAGCCATCACATTGTTAAAACCCAAGCCAATGGAGCCGATTGGTGGATTGTGCTCAGTGGTTTATACAACAGTCGTGAAGTGGCTTTGGGCCAACGTGATCAATTACCTGTTGAATTATCGGCCAATGCATGGGTCAGACAAATAAAGTCGATTGTCGGTCAAGCCGACTGAAGCGGGTTTAATTTTGTGATAAATTTCATGCGGTGCGGTCTTTACCGACATCTCCATAAACTTGAGTGCACTCATGAAACGAGTTTGTCTTTTTCTATTTTGTTTTGTTACCAACCATGTTTTGGCAGAAGAACCCATAACATGGTCATTGCAAGACGCTGATCAACAACTGCATCAATTTCCACAGCAAGCGATTGAAAACCAGCAAGTCACAGTCGTATTTTTCTGGGCTACTTGGTGTCCTTACTGTAAACAGTTGATGCCTCATGTTCAAAGTGCTTTGTTGCAATATAAAGAAGCCTTAAACCTTAAAGTTTATGCCATGAACATCAATGAAGACGGGGATCCATTGGCTTATTTGAATAACAATGGCTATGCTTTTTTGTTGTTTCTAGAAGCTGAAGAAGTCGCTAAAAAATATGCTGTATATGGCACTCCTGGTGTTCTCATTTTTGATAAAAAGGGCCATTTGGTGTTTGATTTACGTTCAGTTCAATCAGCTCAATTGGTCAAAAAAAGCGCTTCTCATGGTGCAAAATCTGTCAGGTTGGCACCGTATTGGGCGGCAGAAATTAGGAAGGCATTATCAGCTTTGAACTAAGCATCAAACGAATGTAAGAAATAAGTGGCTCATCAACTGCTAAAATAGAGTCACTTAACTGAAAAACGAGGAAAATATGTTTCAAGTTGAACAATCCGCTTTGGTGGTGATTGATGTACAAGGTCGTCTGGCCCATATGATGCATCGTAAGAACCATCTTTTTGAACATCTTAAAATAATGATTAAAGCCGCAAAATTATTGCAGCTGCCAATTTTTTGGTTAGAGCAGTACCCTCAAGGATTGGGTCAGACTGTGGAGGAAATAGGCGCTTTACTCAATGATCAAAAACCCTATGAAAAGATCAGTTTTTCGTCGTGTGGTCAAAACCAGTTTTTGACTGATATAAAGTCATCTTCGCGTAAACAGTTAATTGTTACAGGCATTGAAACTCATGTTTGTGTTTATCAAACAGTGTTGGATTTGCTACAGGACAAGTTTCAAGTGGCGGTGAACCAACAAGCGGTTTCTTCACGAACCAGAGCGAATAAAAGATTGGGGTTGATGCGTATGCAACAAGCGGGTGCTTTGCTGACGTCGACTGAAATGGTGTTGTTTGAATTGATGAGAACTGCAAAGCACCCTAGTTTTAAACAAATCTCAAAGTTGTTGAAGTAATTTTGAAACGTAGTGACTGGCGTTTAAAACTCGTTATAATGTGTTGTCATGACAAAACCCATAAATAAAACAGATGCAACTTAATCAAGATTTCATGATTTTGAGCCGCAAAGGCCAATCAATGGTTTCACAAATCTCTGGCGTGTTGGCTCCATTGGTCATTCATGAACCAGATGTTTTGTTGTTGTCGTATTTTCTTCAGTCAGGTGATGCTGGGCAAACTGCGACAGAGTTTATCAATCACCCTTGGGTTGAAACATGGTTGCCACAAATTCAAGCACCAGCCATGCTGCAAAGAATAGAACAATTCAAACAAGCTGGTTTATTTGCTGCCAGTCAGTCGCCCAACTCTGGTTTAAATTTGCAGCCATTGGAGTTGGTAACTGCTGAAGAAAATATACCGTTACCCGAGGTACTGAGTTTAAGTAGTCACTTTGCCATTTCATTTCATGAGGATGGTTTTTTTGCCTGTTCCAAGCTTAACCAGCAGCCGATTAAATTACCTGCGTCATGGGCCATTCTGATTTTGGCATTTGGTGATGGAAAACCTCATCAAACAGTGGTTGCTGAGAAGGGCTTTTTGTTTGAAGGTGAGCCGCAACTGATTTTAAAAACCTTGGTAAAACATGGGTTTTTGATTGCACAAAAAAAATCAGGGAAACACCTCACGGAAGAGCAAACGCAATACGCTGAAGTTAAAGCAGAGAACAACATGCTGTCTTGGCAGCAAATTGAGCCTGATGGTCGAATCCCGGTATATTTTGTACCGCACATGGAAAATCATTTTCCATTGGCTTTGGGGATTATTTACAGTGCCTTGAAAAATCACAACAACGGCGAATTGTTGGATCAGTTTCAATTAATTCCAATTACCTATTTGAATCCAAATGATTTGCTTAATGGACCTTACCGAAAATTTAAAACAGGGGTCTGGTTGTTTTCAAATTACATGTGGTCTATGGATGTCAACTTACAAGTCAGCCAAGCCATTAAAAGCCACGACAAGCGTAATTTAACCATCCATGGAGGACCGAGTACCCCCGAATATAAAAAAGCCAGTGAAGACTTTATGAAGGCCCATCCTTCAGTTGATGTATCGGTACACGGTGAGGGCGAGGTGGCGATTACTGAAATTTTTGCGCATATTTATAAAACCCATGAAGCAGGTGTGGGTTTTAATCAAGAATCATTGTCAGAAGTCACTGGTATTACTTTTAGAGATCAATTGTTTAGTGGGCTAATCCGAACGCCAGGAAGGAAACGAATGGCCGCACCTGATGATGTGCCTTCGCCTTATTTGTCAGGTTTGTTTGATGTTTACCAAGGCCGGGTTGAAGCCGCTATTATTGAATCCAATCGAGGCTGTCCATTTGGTTGTACCTTCTGTGATTGGGGTTCTGCCACCAATCAAAAAGTCAGAAAATTTGATTTGGATCGAGTTAAAGATGAAATAGAGTGGATTGGTAAGCATAAAGTCAGGGTTATCTGGATTGCAGATGCCAATTTTGGATTGTATGATCGTGACATTGAGTTATCACAATTTATTGTTGATACCAAAGAAAAGTATGGTTACCCACAAGAAGTGGTGGTCAATTACACCAAAAATTCAACTTGGCGTTTGGTAGAAATCATTAAAATTTTCACAGCTGGTGGAATCATCAGTCAAGGTATTATTTCGATTCAAACCACCGATGAAAAAACCTTGGAAGTCATCAATCGCAAGAACATAAAAACTGAAAAATACGATGAATTGATCAAAATATTTTATGATTTGAAGTTGCCACTTTCAACTGACTTAATGATTGGTTTACCCGGCATCACAGTCGAAGCTTTTAACAATGACTTGCAACGATACATTGATATGGATGTTTCAGTAAAAGCCTATCCGACTCAATTATTGCCTAACAGTCCAATGGCTGATCCTGAGTATATTGAAAAATATCAAATTAAGACCGACGACAATGATTTTGTGATTGCATCTTTCAGCTTTAATCAACAAGATTTACAGTGGATGAAGGCCATGTATAATATTTATACCATGGCTGATGGTTATTCATTGCTGCGCTATGTGATTCGTTATTTACAATGGGAACATCAAATAAGGGCTGTTGATTTTCTACAGGATTTGTTGAAATTTGTACGCCAAAACCCCAATCGATTCAAACAGATTTCATGGGCGGTGCGCTTTTTTAATAATGACAAGTGTATGCCCGCTGGTTGGACAGGGTTTTATCAACAAGTGGCGGATTATATTGGTTTACAATATGGTATTACTGATGATTCTGGTTTGGAAACTATTTTACAAGTAAATCAATTGTGTATGCCTGATGACACCTTGAATTATCCAATGCAAGTGACTTTGGTGCATGACTTTACCGCATATTTTTCAGCCAAATCAAGCCAAGCTGCACACAAGGAAAAACCTTTGTCGGACTACCCACCTGCTAAATTTCATGTGTCTGATCCGAATTCTATGGTGAGCATAGATTTGGATTATCTACAGTATGATTCGCACCAATATTTTTGGGAGCTTCATTCTGATGTGGCCAGACCCAAATCTATTTCTGAATTCGCGGAAACCTGACTTCCGGCACTCACATTGTGGACTTAATTTTGCTATTTTAATTCAAAGGGATCGTTGTGAAGATCTCTGAAAGTTCAAATACATTGAACTTGTTTTTATATGGTGAATGAAGTGATTGAAGCGTTTATAGGTATGGTGTTGTTGTTACTGATCTTTAAGGTCCTGTTCTGGGTCTTTGTGATTTTTTTCAGCCCAATCATTTTAGTGGGCGGCATTATATTGTCTGTTGGGCTGCTCCTGTTTTTTATGGTTGGCGGCATTTTCCTGTTATTGTTTAAGATACTGCTTCTGCCGTTGGTATTGATACTGCTGTTACCATTTTGTTGGGTTTCTTGAGCAAGCAGTGCATAAATACAGCTGACTTCCTTGTCAGCCAGTGTGTGCGTTATTGATCCAGTTTAAACTCAATGGTTTGGGTGACTTGAAATGGTATGGCTTTATCACCTTCAAGCATAGGATGAAATTTCCACTTCTTCACGGCTTTGATTGCGGCTGCATTGAAAGCCCTGGCTGGTTTAGCCTGTAAAACACTGACATCGCTGACATTACCAAATTCATTGACTGCTATCAGTACCTTAACCCAGCCTTCAGATTTGGCTATTAATTGTTTTTGTGGGTACATGGGTGCAATCGCTGTTTTGATGGTTCCTGATAGGTTGTTGCCTATGCCTCCGCCTCCATAAAGATCGCCATTACCTGGAATTTGCATGCCTTTTACGATGTTTAAATTCTGTCCAAGTTGGTTACTGGAAGGTAAATCAATGGTTGGAGTTTGTGGATTGTCTGTGACCAGTTGAGGCATGGAGGGTGCTTTGCTGATTTCTTGTGGTTTGGGTTTTTCTCGCTTTGGAGTGGGTTTTACCTCTGCTTGGTCAAAATCTTTTACAAAAGAGAAGTTGACGTGGTTGTCTTGAGTTTTTACGCGATTTTGTTTGCCTTTCAATAAGGTCAACATGCCCACAAATAAAGCAGCAGTGATGACAAAGCCAAGTAGGCCTGAAAAAGAATATCTTAAAAGTGGTTTCATACAAATCTCCTCATGGAATTATTGTTGTTGTATAAAGTATGACTTTTGGCCTATGTGATTGGTTCAAATTTATTTACTATTAATTTCGTAGTTTGTATTGTTTTTTATATAAAACTTAACCGGTTCAGCACTGTTAAGATCAAATATAAATTGATAAGTTGAACTGTGGATGCCTTTTGCATCTGCTTCAGTGCCTTTGTATACATTGTGTTTTGGGTGAAAAAGGTGGTTATGACTGTTCTTAACAAACTTCAACTGGTACAAGACATCTCTGAAATACTCAACAGGATATTCTTCAATAATCTCAAACCTTAAAAACTCATGACTTTTGCTGAATACAGCATTGGCTACAAGCTTTCCTTGCATAACCCCAGCTTGTGCTGCTTTTTTAGGATAGTTGAGATTGTGTTCATAATATTTATACAAGTGATTGATGGCTAATCCACCAACCCCACTAGATTCTCCAGCAACACCACCAAACATCGTTGCATATTCAGTGCCTGCTGCTGTGGGCTGTACTTTGACACCTTCGCCTGATTCTATGCTACCTGTTTCACTCAGCTGCAAATTAGGCGCTTGCTGCAACAAAGGTTTTTTACGTTTTTCCTTTTGTATTTCAACGGGTTTGTTTTCGGATAGATTGCTTGGTATGGGCGGAATAAATTTAACTATATTGACTGTTTGTTGATTGGAAATAGGCCGCTTATGATCATTTTTAAGCAAAACAAACATCATAAAAAATAAGGCCGCTACGACGATAAGCCCCAATAGACCTGAAACAAAAAACCTGAGCAATGAATTCATTTTGTACCTCTTTTTTATTGTTGGTATTAATTTTTGAGACTATGCATGATTGATATGGTTCAATTCAGTGTTTCTGGTAAGGTTTGTTCGAGCCATATTGGAACTGAGTATTTCTTTGTTACAATACAAAAATATTTTAGCCATGTATTAACAATGTCCTCAGTCATCTTATTCAACAAGCCATTTCATGTCCTTTCTCAGTTTACTGATACTGAAGGCAGAAAAAATTTAGCTCACTATATTGATGAAGCTGGTTTTTATGCAGCAGGACGGTTAGATTTTGACTCTGAAGGGTTGATGGTTTTAACCGATGATGGGCCTACACAGCACCTGATCACCGGCAAACAGTGGAATAAAACATATCTGATACAGGTTGAAGGTAGGGTTCAAGCCAGTCATTTACAGCAATTAAGACGAGGTGTTGTTGTTAAAAACTACACTGCCAAGGCGCTTGAGACAGAGATTTTGGCTAAAAAACCGGGTTGGGTGTGGAGAAGAGACCCTCCTATCAGAGAACGGAAAAACATTCCAACCAGTTGGTTATATATTACCATCAATCAAGGAAAAAATAGGCAAGTGAGGCGCATGGGTGCTGCTGTAGGTTTGCCAGTTTTGCGATTAATCAGAACTCAAATAGGTGAATTAAAACTCAGTCAACTTAAGCCCGGTGAATATAAATTTGAAAAATTTAGAAGATAATCAGTAACAAATTGTCTGTTGGTGCGTTTTAGAAGCATCATTTAACAACAGAGGTAATACATGAAATACGTTCTACTCATTTTAATTGCGGCTGCAGTCAGTGTACAGGCTGGCGTTTTTAGCAGTGAAAAAGTGGCAGCTGGTACCATTTCACCTGAAAAAGATTATGATTCAGTGAATGGCAGCATCACCGTTGGAGACAAAGCCCATGTTGATGATTTAGACACTGTAAATGGTTCAATAAAAGTTGGTCAGGGTGCAACAGTGGGTCAGGTTGAAACCGTTAATGGCAGTATTAATTTCCAAGATGGTGTTACCGCAGAGCATGCCGAAACAGTTAATGGTTCAATCAAACTAGGTTCAAATTGCGTAATTAATGGGCATGCCGAAACAGTCAACGGTTCGGTATCAGCAGGGAATGGTTGTGTGATTGAAGGCAATATGGAAACAGTTAATGGCAAAATTTCTGCCAGTGGTGCGACGGTTGATGGCAACATTGAAACTGTGAATGGCGACATCACTTTAGACAATGGCACCGTTGTAGATGGTGATGTAATTATTGAAAAATCAAATGGTTGGTTCAACAGCAACAAAAAAATACCTGTCGTTCACATTGGTGAAAATGTCGTGGTTAAAGGCGATTTAATTTTTAAAAAGAAAGTGAAGTTATATATTGCTGATTCAGCCAAAACAGGCGAAGTTATTGGTGATGACGTTATTGATATGTGATTTGGGTTAATTCAGACACGTCTTGACTAGCTAAGGCTTGCCATAAATCGGCAAGCCTTTTTTGTGCCAAAGGGTGAATCATATCCGGGGCTAAATCTTGTAAAGGTTTCAAAACATATTTTCGTTTTAATATTTCTGCTCGAGGTATTTGAATGTTGCCATCATCTATAATTAAATCATCGCAGAGCAATAAATCTATGTCGAGGGTGCGGTTCGAATATCTGGGTTTGCTGCGGTCTCGCCCATGGATGTCTTCTATTGACTGAATCCATTGTTTCATTTGTGGTGGCGTAAAAACAGATTCAATACACACCACTAAATTATGGAAATCATGACCATTAAAACCAAAAGAAGGGGATCTATATATGGGTGAAATGGTGGTTTTTTTGAACGAGCGTTGTAAGTATTCAATGCATGAATTGATGTGTTTTTTTCGACATGTATTGCTGCCAATTCCTAAATAATACGTCTTTTTTAAAAGGGCCATATCATTTTGTGCCTAGCAACATAGATCATAAATATAACAGCCAGAGTTGCGCATAGATAGCTTGTCCACTGAATCCAACCAGATTTTTTCATGGCGATTATGCCAAATCCAATATACGCCAATAACGCAATTAATTTAGTTAACAGCCATGGTGAATTTACAGGTGTAAAACCAGCAAAAATGGCCAAACTCAATCCTGACAATAACAGTAAAGTGTCGATGGTGTGTGGTGCGATTTTAATCAATAGATTAGCTGGTTTACCTTGTACTTGATAACGCCAGTATCTAAATTGAAATAAGCAGACACTGATGATGACTAAAATTATATGAAATTGCTTTACAATGGGATACATAATAGCTGTACAGGCTGACTGAAGTTGGATTTATTGTAACAGCAAAAATAATAAATAAATCAATAAAAGAGAGAGAATACAAAGATGAAAATTGTATGGTTATGCTACCTTCTGTTGCTATCGGTTGCGGCACATGCCCAAACCGCTAAAGTTTTGATTGTGGGTGACAGTTGGGCCCAACAACAATATTCCGACACAATTCATGATGCCGTATTCGATGTCAACGGATACCCTGATATTGAAGTGTTAAGGAATGGTGAGGCCACTGCTGTGGCGATTGATGGCACCACGGCAGCCGATTGGGTGCTGCCCTCTGAATTACAAAAAATAACCGATGCGTTGGTTAACAATCCCTCAGTGGATACGGTACAACTGACCCTGGGTGGTAATGATTTTTTGAATAATTGGCACACCACCATGACAATGATGGAGACTGATATTCTAAAAGCAGGAATTGTGGCTGATTTACAAATTATTGTTGATGCCATTCTGGCTGTAGACAGTCAAATAGAAATTATCATGAGTTTCTATGACTTTCCTAACTTTGAAGAAACCACTTCTGGCTTTTTTGGGGAAACTTGCGCTGAGCTACATGATGGTATGTTGAACCCTGGCCCCAGTCAAATTAATAATATGGCCTTAGAGTTTACCGAGGCTTTTGTGGAAATTGCGAATCAAAACATTAAAGTGTTTCATGTGCCGCATTGGGGACGTATGCAAAATGCTTATGGTTCATCTGATGGCACTATTGGTCCAGGGATTATTCCATTACCCGGTGATGTAAATTTAACCAGTCCATTGGTGGCGATGAGAACCCATTTTGGTTTTGTAAAAGATTGTTTCCATTTAGAGCCGGCAGGCTATGATATTTTGGTTCAAGCGATGTTTGAAGATTACTACCAATATCGGTTCGATACAGTTTATAAATCACACTTTGAATAATAAACAGACCGCTTGAGCGGCAATGCCTTCTTTGCGCCCAGTAAAGCCCAGCTGTTCGGTGGTCGTGGCTTTGACCCCAACTTGATTGGTTTTTAAATGTAAAATACCTGATAACCGGCTTTGAATGGTTTTTATGTGTGGGTTGATTTTGGGTTGTTCGGCGATAATGGTACTGTCAATGTTAGCGATTTCGTAACCTTCATCTTGAATCAGCTGGTGGCAGTGTTTGAGAAAAACCACGCTGTCACAATCTTTCCATTGGTCATCGGATGGTGGAAAATGTTGGCCGATGTCACCCAAAGCGCAAGCACCCAGTAGTGCGTCACAAATGGCATGAATTAATACATCACCATCAGAATGTGCAACAAATCCAAAGTGATGTGGTATTTGAACATTGCCCAATGTGATGAATGTTCCTGGGCCAAAAGCATGTACATCAAATCCAGTGCCAATTCGCATCAGATTCGTCCTTGTTGTTTTAACAGCGTTTGTGCCAAAGCCAAATCTTCATAGGTGGTGATTTTAATATTTGAAGATTTACCTTGCACCATCAATGGTTTTTGTCCTTGGGCTTCAATTGCAGAGGATTCATCGGTGATGCTGTCGGCCTCAAAAACAGTCAATGCTTTAAGTAAGTCACCACAACGAAACATTTGTGGGGTCAAAGCCGCATACAAATTATCGCGATTAATGGTTTTATTAACAGATTCTCCACTTTCTGAATATTTGATGGTATCTGTGAGGGGTGTGACCAATAAGCCGCCAGATTGATGGTTGAGACAACAATCAATTAAGTCATTAATTTCATCAGTGGTTACACACGGTCTTGCGGCATCATGAACCAGCACCCAGTCATGTGGATCAGCATTTAAAGATTTGATGCCGTTTCTAACTGAATCATGTCTTTGGGCGCCGCCTGAAATGGTGTGAATGCTGTGATTTGAAACAACTGGCGTTAATGTTTTCCAGTGAGTATCTTCAGGATGAATCACCACAGTTATGCTGTTGATAGAAGCGGAGTCGAAAGCCAGGATGCTGTGTACCAAAACGGGTAAGTTGCCGAGCAATTCATATTGTTTGGGACAGTCGTTTTGGTTTTCAAAACGCCTGCCGATACCAGCGGCAACAATGATGACATGAATGGTGTTGGATGACTCAAAGGACATTTTCAATTTCCGTCCTTATTGCTTTGGTTGATGACTTGAATGAAGGTTTCATCGTTTTTAATCATACCCAGTTCCGCTCTGGCACGTTCTTCGATGGCATCCAAGCCATTTTTTAAACTGGTTACTTCCGCACTGAGTTTTTCATTGCGTTGTTTGAGCTCTTCAATTTCTGCGCGTTGACTGGTTAATAAAATTTGTTTTTCATGTAATTCTTTATTACCGCCATCACCAAACTGTTGCTGGAACAAAGCCCACACAATAAGCACAGCCAATATGATATTTAACCACTTCAAATAAAAAAATCCAGCTTTAAGACCAGACACATTGTAACATTTTGATGATAAGATGGTTATACCTAAGTACACTCAAAACCATGGCAATAAAAACAATGATTCAAATTCAATCACTGAGTAAAAATTACGGCCAATTTACGGCTGCAGATAACATTAACTTTGCTGTAAATGCAGGGGAAATTTTCGGGCTTTTGGGGCCTAATGGTGCTGGTAAATCAACCACCATCAATTGTATTTCAGGTTTGTTAAAACCATCCCTGGGTGAAGTTTCAATCAATCAACATTCAATTTTAAATGATGCCATTAATGCCAAAGCTTCATTGGGTTTGGTGCCACAAGACTTGGCTTTGTATGAAGATTTAAGTGGTATGGAAAACTTAAACTTTTGGGGCCAGGCGTATGGGCTTTCTGGGGCGCATTTGAACCAACGGATAAAAACGGTATTGGATCAAGTTGGCTTAACCAGTAGAGCCAAAGATTTGGTTAACACTTATTCTGGCGGCATGAAAAGGCGGTTAAATTTTGCTTGTGCTATTTTGCACGAGCCCAAAGCCTTGTTGTTAGATGAACCTACAGTCGGAGTCGATCCACAATCTAGAGAACATTTGTTGTCTGCAGTGGAGCAACTAAAATCACAAGGTACGGCGGTGTTGTATACCACCCATTACATGGAAGAAGCGGAAAGGTTGTGCGACCGAATAGCCATTATTGACCATGGAAAAATCATAGCCACAGGTACGGTTGATGACTTGCGAAGCCAGATGGGCGAAAAAGACTTGATTACGTTATCGGGTGACTTCAGTCAAACTGATCAGTCGGTGATTGAAGGCTTTGAGTTGATTGAATGGAAAGACGATTTGGTCAGATTTATGGCTGAAAATGCAGCAGGCCAACTGTCAGATATTTTAGCCAGGTTCAATCAAGGACAAATCAAACAAACAGCGGTTCAACAAGCCAACTTAGAAAGTCTATTTATTAAATTAACAGGTCGTGAGCTGAGAGATTAATTATGGGTTTGTTTAACATGCCAATCACTGTGGCTGGTTTACGCGTTAAGCGTGTATTCCGAGAAAAATGGGGCTTGATACAATGGTTGGCGATACCAATCATTATTGTATTTTTAATGAGTTTAATCGCCGGAATTGGAAGTGGCAAAATGACGGGTCGCCTGTTGATTACAGATCATGATGATTCGCCAGTGTCTCAATTCTTGACAGGCGGGTTCGGTCAAGGTCCGTTGGCTGAAATATTCACTGTAAAACAAGTGACTGAGGCTGAGGGTACTGAAATCATGAATGCAGGGGATGCCAGTGCTTGGATAACTATCAACCAAGGGTTTGGCGATGCATTTTTAAATAATGAAGCGACTCAATTGGTTTTGGTTAAAAATCCAGCACAGACAATTTTGCCAGAAATGGTTGAAACCAGCATGAAGCTGTTGGTCGATGCAGCCAGTTATATTCAGCTTGTGTTCGAAAAAGAATTGGCTGTTTTGAAACCCATGTTGATTAACCAGAAGTTTAATGACGCCGATCTGGTTTTACTCACGCTAGGGGTTAAGAAGCAAATTGATCGCTTAGAAAAAACCATGTTCCCTCCGCAGCTGAACCTGATTAAACAAATGGTTGAAAATGATGAGCAAGAAAAGCAAAACATCACTTTTGGTTTATTGATGTTTCCTGGTGCGATATTTATGGCCTTAATTTTCTGTGCCAATTCCTTGGCAGTCTCTATTTGGGATGATGCCACCAATGGTGTAATTCCTCGTTTATCTTCGACGCCATCGGCTTTATCTGCATATTTTAATGGTCAGGTATTGGCTGCTGGATTGATTTTTGCATTGATTGCAACGGTATTAGCCGGATTGGGTGGCTGGTATTTTGCTTTGTCATTCAGCAAGCTACCTTTGATGTTGTTGTGGTTGGTCTTTTCTGGGCTGGTTATTTACATGCTGTTTGTCACCATTTCATTGTTGATGCCAAGTTCAAAAGTAGCCAACGTAACTGTGAATGCAACAACATTTCCGTTGTTGATGGTTGGCGGTAGTTTTTTTCCGATGGAAAGTATGCCGCCCTGGTTGGCGGCTGTAGGCCAGTTTTTGCCCAATGGTTTTTTACTCAAGGGTTTAAAAGATTGGATGGTGAGAGGCGAAGCCATGTTAGATGCCATGTTGATACCGTTTGTTTTAGGTGTCACCATGCTACTGCTGTTGTGGTTGCTTAATCGTTATTTAATCAAGAACTTGATTCAAAAAGTATAAGGGGATTGGTATGAAAAAAATTTGGTTCATTGCACAAAAAGATTTTCTTTACACTTTGAAAGACAAAACGGTATTGGTGTGGTTGTTTATTATGCCATTGGTCTTTTTTGCATTTATTGGTAGCACCACACAAAGTTTTGGTGGCTCTGGTAATAAAGCAACGTTGGCAGTTTGGTATGAAGGAGATCCGCAAGATACTTTGTTTATGCAACTTAAACATCGCTTAGAAACTGAAGAATATTCTTTGCGTCTATTCAGTACAGAGCAGCCATTATATAAAGAAAAATGGACATTTAATGATTACAAAAGACAGTTGTGGGTGCCTGATGCATTATCTGTTCCCATCAGTGCTGGCGAACAAGTCGAGATTAAGTACCTGATTGATGCCGATGGCATGGATGGTAATTTTCATCAGTTTAAACTCAGTAAAGCGGTCTACCAAACTTTGGGTGATTTATTGATTCTTAAAAAGCTTCAGCCACAAGATTGGCAAGCTTTAGACTTCAGTGCCGTCAATGAATTGCCTCGAATGATTGATCTGGTTATTTCTGAAGCCGGCCATCAGGAAAAAATTCCTGCTGGTTATAAACAAGCCGTCCCAGGTATATTGGTGATGTTTATCATGATGATATCTTTAACCAGTGGGTCAATGGCACTGTACCAGGAAAGAAAAACTGGTGTGCTGAAAAGATTAAGTGCTGCACCCATCAGCCGCAGAGAATTGATCTTGGGCAAATGGCTAGGCAAATGGTTATTGGCTACATGCCAGTTAATTTACGGCATGCTTATGGGGGTTCTTTTGTTCAGTATTCATTGGGGTGAGCATTGGATGATGATTTTTGTTTTGATGCTCAGTTGGGCAGCTGCTTGTGCAGGCTTCTCAATCTTGATGGGTTCAATGGCTAAAAATGAAGGACAAATAAGTGGGATACCGGTTATTGTTTCCATGTTATTGGCAGCCTTGGGGGGGTGTTGGTGGCCGATTGAGGTGGCGCCCGCCTGGATGCAAAAATTGGCCATGTTTTTACCCACAGGATGGGTGATGGACGCGCTTCATAAATTGATGTATTTTGGTGGAAGCATAGCTGATGTACTTTCACATCAAATGGCATTGTATGCATTGGCCTTGCTTGCCTTGTGGCTTGCGTTCACAAAATTTAACCATGAAGTGAAATAAACCGGAGTAAACATGAGTTATACTTATTGTTTTTAACAGTTAGGTTTTTCAAATATGCGTTGGAAAGGTCAAAGAAAAAGTACTCGCGTAGAAGATCGTCGAGGTAAAGGTGGTGCTGTTCGCGGTGGCGCTAAACTGTCCGGTGGTATGATAGTAATTGCATTAATCTATGCCGTGGTCACTGGGCAAAATCCGATGTCGCTATTAGGCAATATCATGCAACAAAGTGGTGGGTCTAGCCAGCAACAAGTACAAATTCCAAAGCAACAAACCGCCGCAGAAAAGGAACAAGCTGACTTTTCATCGGTTATTTTTGCCTCAACAGAGGATATTTGGAATCAAGTGTTCGCCAACTCAGGTCAGCAGTATCAAGCGCCTACCATGGTATTGTTCGATGGACAGGTAGAATCACGCTGTGGGGTTAATTCAGAAGCTGTTGGACCGTTTTATTGCCCTGGTGATAACACCGTGTATTTATCCTTGGGTTTCTTTAAACAGCTAGAACGTATGGGTGCACCGGGTGATTTTGCTCGGGCTTATGTGATTGGTCATGAAGTGGGACACCACATTCAAAACATCACTGGCACTGAGCGTCAAGTCAGAACATGGCAGCAACAAGCTAACTCAAAATCCGATGTTAATCAACTGTCGGTAATGATGGAGCTGCAAGCCGATTGTTATGCTGGCGTGTGGGCACACCATGCCAACCAACAGCAAAATATGCTAGAACCTGGGGACATTGAGGAAGGTTTAAGGGCGGCTGCATCGATTGGTGATGACACCATTCAACAAAGGGCTGGTCGTCGGGTTAATGTTGAAGGATTTACCCACGGGTCATCTGAACAAAGGGTTAAATGGCTAAAACGGGGGTTACAAACAGGTAGTTATGATTCATGTAACACCTTTTCTGAAGGGGCGTAAAGTAACTTTAGTTTGTACCTTAACATTGAAGATAAGTCGCGTTATTAATGGTTTGACTGGCCTTCGAAAAATATTCAGTCATGGCCTTGTTGTACTTGTTAAACCTCTGTCGTCCTCGGGTTAGGTCTGGCGACTTTATTTAAATGAGACAGCCATTTAATGTTTTGTTACAAGCACGTAGAAGAAATCACCAGCCCAGTAAATGCCTATAACTGGCTGTCATTTTCATCAAGATTTTAACCAGATAAAAACTCCCGCTGAGCGGGAGTTTTGATTGATATGTCTTAAAGTAAATAAGCTTGCTTACTTTTTCACTTTCTTGAATTTAAGAGTCCAGCGATCTGTGTTGCCGGTGACTGATTTTCGACCGACTTCATATTCAAGCTCATCATCAGCACGGTAATGTAAGTCAGAGTAATCTACCAACTCAAATCCAGCCTTTTGAATCTCTAAAATCGCTAAAACAGGATCGACTCTTCTGCGGTTTTCATCATTATCGCCTTCCATATGACGTCTGGTGTGGTCTACGACTCCGTAAATACCACCCATTTTTAACGCATCCCAAGCTGCTTCATTCATTGCCATGCGGCCGACCTTGGAAAAGTTATGATAATTTCTAAAGGTTAAAACCATGTCGGTATTTTTAACCCCCAAGTCTGCATTGTCTAAAGAGTAGAAGCGCTCACCGTCTTTGCGATATAGCTTAGATTCTTTGGCAGCTACTTTGACAGCCGATAAAGCTTCATTTGACTTAATCATGGTTTCAAGTCGACCTGTGCCTATGGCAACAAATAATTCACCATGCTGTTTAAGTACAGGAGCTAATAATTGGGTATACCAACCACCACCTGGGAGCAGTTCAACCACCTTCATATCGTGCTCAAAGCCTAAAAATTCAAGGGTTTCGACAGGTCTTCTGTTACGATCTCTGTCAGTGTCCGCGCTGCTGCGCAAATCTGATTTCATCGCCATTTTAACCATCTCAGCAGTAGATTCACTGTGGTTGTCAGCAGTTGCGTTGAATGCAAATCCGGCGATTAATCCCAGTACCAATAATTTCTTCATTAAAATTCTCAGGTTGTTTAAAAGACAAAGATTTTATCAGAAATCTGTAGAGAATTTGTGAATAAGCGTCAGGAAGTAAGATCAGTCTTCAGTTGAAAGTGTATTAGGCCCCTTGCCAGCGGTTTTTTCGTACTGACCTTTACCAACTTTGCGGTATTGGGTGAAGTCGTTTTTCGCGATGTTTTTTTCGCTGAGTGTTGATGTGGGTGAGGCCGTTGTCCGGCTTTTGAGATGAGATGCAGTGATGACCTTCTTAATTTCACAACCACAATAAGAGCAATGGCTTAATACTGGATCAGCTAATTTCTGCATCACATCAAATCCACCCAAACAATAAGTACAGTGGATGTCTTTGTGTTTATTTTCGTATGTGTACAGTGGCATAGGTATCGGTATAAGGCTGTATGTGAATTGTTAATAGATAAAAAAAGCACCAAATCATGATAAACAATTTGGTGCTTCTCTAATCATATTACAAGGCTTATTAGTAAACTTTAATGAACGCCTTTCATGCCTTTTTTCAAGAATGGTGAAAGAATCAGTAAGAATAGTCCAAATCCAACACCCAGGTATATCAAGGTCAACCAAAGTTCATCGTATTTAACCAGTTGATCCGCTACAGACAAGGTATTCAGTTCTTCGGTATCCAATGCGGCAATTTTCGCCAACAAGGCTGCAACCACTTCAGACAAGGCGGTAGCTAAAAACCAAACACCCATCACCATACTGACAACACTCTTAATTGAAAGTTTGGTTACTGCTGATAAACCAACTGGTGACAAGCTTAATTCTGCTGTGGTATGGATCAGGTAGGCCAGTGCCAACCAAAGCCAAGCCACTTTTCCTGATTCACCAGGGAACATCGCACCTAAAAGCAATGCGCCAAAGCCTAAGCCTACTTGAATCAGTCCTAAGCTGAATTTAACGGGTGTTGATGGATCCATATTGGATTTGCCCAATTTAATCCATAACGCAGCAAAAACAGGTGCCAAGGTGAAGATAAACAACGCATTCAGCGAGCCGAATTGACCTGCAGTCGGTTCATACACCATCGGTTTCAACACACCTTCGGCCAATGAGCCAAATTGTGAAACACCATAATAAATCACGTAAACCCCAACCATAATAAGCGTAACTGCCAAGATGCTTAAGCTGGCAGCCGTGGCATTTGAGTCGGTGGCTGTGACCACATTGCTCTTGTCTTTGCCAAAGAAAAAACCGATCAAAGTGAAGGCCAAGGAAATGGCAACGATGACTGATACCAACAACAGGATAAATACACCAACATAGGACAGGTTGCTGATCCATTGCATACCACCATTATAAGCTTGAACACCCAGTGCCAAAATTGCAATCAGTACTAACACAATAGCAGCTGGAAGTAAGGCCGTTTTGATCGAACTGTTGTGTAGTTTACGGTGTTTATTGGCTGATAAGAAGCACCACAGTGACAATGCAATTGAAATACCTCCAATCAAATAAAACCGCCACACATCAGCAGCACCAAGAGAGCTGTTGATTATTTTTCGATCAACCACACGATCGGCAAACAAGGTCATGGAACCAGCAGATTGTTCAAATAAGGCCCAGAACACAATGGTCGAGGTAATCAAAATAATTAATACCACCATTCTCGAGTACTCTTCATGTTTGGTGGTCATGAAGCCATAGATGATAAACCCAGCAACCGAACCTAACAGAATCCAAGCCAAAGGAATCATGTATTCAGCAAATGTATTAAAGATGGCAACACTGCCAAAAATCGAATCCGGGAAATGATCTGTTGTAACACTGATGATTGTAATAAAGCCAAGAACAGTCAGAATAGAGGCAAATATTTTTGCCAACTTCTTGTCATGGTTATCATTTTTGTAAAACATGGAATAAAAAATCAAGCCAACAAACGATGCCACTAAGAAAATGTTTTGAGTGAAAAACACCACTGCAATTTTTTGCACCAACAACCAAACCACAGCCAATGAAAGAATCGACACCAAATAGATGCCCCACTCTTTATTGATTGGACCCATGAATGATTCTTTTAATAGCTCTGGATTTTTGGCTTCGGCATGCCCGTAAAGGTATTTTTGGCCCCAAATAAAGGTAATTAAACCAATCAGCATACCCAAACCGGCAGCTCCAAAACCATAGCTCCAGCCATAAGTTTCACCCAACCAAGCACACAATATGGTGGCTACAAAAGAACCAATGTTGATGCCTTGATAAAAAATAGTGAAACCAGAGTCTCTGCGAGGATCATTGTCTGGGTATAACTTTCCAACAATGGTTGAAATGTTGGGTTTAAGGAAACCGACCCCAACCACAATCAATGACAGTGCCATATAAAACACATTAATGGCACGGGTGTCACGCACCACTTCACCAGCAACCATAGTGGCTTGTACACCTTCAACTGCCATCAGTAGGTGCCCTAAGACCAACAACACACCGCCAAACAGTACGGCCTTCCGCATACCTAAATACCGATCAGCCAGTAAGCCGCCAATTAATGGCAATGCATAGACCAACCCAGCATATGAACCAACCACGTTCAATCCGCCCACATCCGAGAATAAATGGTATTTTGTTAAATACAATAACAATAGGAACTTCATGCCATAGAACGAAAACCGCTCCCATAGCTCGGTTGCAAAGCAAACATACAGTCCTTTGGGGTGACCCCAAAGTAAGTCGCCTTGATCGAAGGCGTTAGCCTGTGCTGTCGGATTACTCATAAGTTGTCCTCTTAAATATTATTATTTTTAGTGAATGCCATGCATGCGTTTTTTCAGGAAGGGTGAAATCAACAACATGACTAAACCGGCACCAATTGGAATGGCGGTAAATACCAAGAAGAATCCTGATAATCCAACAGCTTCATTGATGGCATCGATATAACTTGCGGTCCAGCCGCCGATCAGGTTGGCAAAGAAGTTGGCTAAGAACCAGACACCAAACATCATGCCAAGTAAACGTTTAGGGGTTAGCTTGCTGACATATGACAGACCAACGGGTGACAAACAAATTTCACCCACCGTATGGAAGAAATAAGCTGCAATTAACCAAAACATTGAAACAGATGCTGTGCTCGCTCCAGATTCAATCCCTTGAGCACCTAACGCCAAGAAGGCAAAGCCGATACCAGCCAACATCAAGCCCAAAGCAAATTTGACCGGGCCTGAAGGGTTGTACTTGGTTTCCCATAATTTGGAGAACAAAGGCGCTAAAGTAATGATAAAGAAGGAATTCAAAATACCAAACCAAGAGGCCGGTACTTCAATTTGATTGCTGGATGAAAATTCTGAGTATACTTTCCAAACAACAATACCCCAAATGAGTGCAAAACTGAGGCCAAGAAACATGTTCGATAATGGGATAACTTTAAAGGTTTGTTTAAATAACAAAGCCAAAACCCAAGTCACCACAATAATTGGCACCACGGTTAAGAAGAAGTTGGCCCAAATATAAATAGTCGCAGAGCTACCGGTTAAAACCCTTTGGGTGTAGTCTTTGGCAAAGATGGTCATTGAAGAGCCGGCTTGTTCAAAAGCCCACCAAAAGATAATCACAAACAAAGACAATATGCCAATCACCAACAATCGATCTTTTTCAACAACTGTCAGTTTCTTGTCGGCTACGTAGTTAGGTTCTAGTTTGTTTACTTTGGCCGGTTTAGCACCGTTTTCACCAAACACAGCTTGTGCAAAATAAAATTGTAACAACCCAAAGAACATGAACACACCGGCTAAGCCAAAGCCCCAAGGCCAACCGACAGTTTCTCCCACATAACCGCACAGCATAATACCTAAGAAGGCACCGGCATTAATTCCCATGTAGAAAATGGTGTAAGCCCCATCCTTTTTGCTGTCATCTTTATATAGACCACCAACCATGGATGAAATATTGGGTTTAAACATGCCGTTACCAATAATCAGTAAAACCAAGCCTAAGTAGAAGGTAAAGACCGTTTCAAAGGCCAAAGAGGCGTGGCCTAATGTCATCAGCAATGCGCCGATAACTACGGCAGCCTTAAAACCGGTGAATCGATCAGCAATCCAGCCACCGATTAAGGGTGTTAAATAAACCAGACCGGTGTAGACACCATATAGTAAGGCCGCATTTTCACGAGACCAACCCCAACCGCCGCCATCAATGGCAGTGACTAAGAACAGTACCAATAAGGCACGCATGCCGTAGTAACTGAAGCGTTCCCACATTTCGGTGAAGAACAAGATGAAAAGTCCTGCCGGGTGGCTGAGGACTTCTGGATTGATGTTTGAGGTGGAGTTTTCTAAATGATTAGTTGTGCTCATATTTCAATGTATATTAAGAGTGAATAGAAAGCAGGTGACGCCCCCATTGAGCCCACACTACGACCAAAGCAGTAGATGATACCACAAAAAATCTGAATTCAGTCTGACTTGTTAACGCGAATGTAACGTTTGTTGGTTTGTGTTTTGTTTCAGCTGTTTTCTTCTGACAACGCAGTTGATGCAGAAAATTTGTGTTATTTGTTGGTGAAGCTGATAGAATTCTGCAAAATATAATGTGCGCACCATTTAAAAATTATGGAAAACAAACAACAATTAGCAAACAAAACGGTTTTTTTAACTGGCGCTTGTGGCGGGCTTGGTTCAGCCATTGCATTGCGATTATCGCAACAAAAAGCCAACGTAATCATCAGTGACAAGAACCCCAAAGCTTTGGATAAATTGTGTGATGAATTGGTTAAAAGGGATTTGCCAGAGCCTGTCATGTATCCGATGAACCTGGTTGGTGCTACACCGAATGATTATTTGCAGTTGTCCAAACAGATCAAAGAACATTTTGGTCAGCTTGATGGTTTGATTCATACCGCCGCAGAGTTTGGTAGTTTGACGCCCTTCTTATTATATGAGGCATCAAGGTGGTTGAAAGAAATGCAAGTTAACGTTAACTCGCCAATATTTCTAACCCAGTCTTTGTTGCCACTGATTTTAAAAAGTAAAGGCACTATTTTGTTTACCTCGGACAACCAACAAACTGTGGCGAAAGCCTACTGGGGTCAATACGGCGTAGGTAAAGCGGCGATTGAACAGTTTGCTAAAATCCTTGCTCAAGAATGCGAAAACCAAGGGGTGCATGTTGAGACCATAACACCGCCTCCTATGCATACCCAGTTGCGTTCCAAAGCTTGGCCTTCAGAAAATCCCACTACATTGGCTAAGCCCTTAGACATTGCTGATCTGTATATAAAAGCCTTGGTTGATCAAATCAACTGAATTAAGTCGGGTTTATGAGGCTTTGTGTTGAGGCGGCTAATTTCAGTGTCAGCACCTTAATCAGATCTGTTTTAATGAGAACGGGTTAACAAATGTCAATGGATTCAAGTGGTTTATCCGTTGAAAACCATCGGTTTTTGTTTTGCTCGAGGTCAATACGGATTAATAATGTCTTTTCTCCACACAGATTACAAAAAAACGTCACCTTCTATGTCTTGCAGTCTGTCGATGGTTTTTGTATGATTCACTTGTCATTTAATGGAACCAACTGGTAAACGTGTCTGCATTAGAATTAAGAATATTATTGGTAGTCGTTGGGCTGGTTGTACTGGCTTTGATGTACTATTTTGGTACCAAGCCAAAGCACACTCGTGAAGAAATCAATCAAGATGAGTTGTTTCAAATTGAGCCAGAGCTGCATGTAGAGCCGGAAACTGATAAGAGCAATGATGGCAGAGAGACTGCCGAGAAAAAAATCATCACACTCTTTTTGCATGCGAAAGATGGTTTGCAGTTTGACTGGCATCAAATTAAAGACTCAGCGGCCAAAGCAGGCTTGGAATATGGTGATGACCACTTGTTTTATCGTTTTCGTCGTTTAGGCGCTGATAAAAAGGCCTTGTTTCTGGTTGCCAATATGTTGAAGCCCGGCGTTTTTGACCCAGATTTAAGAACCACAGGTTTGGTGTTCATCATGACCTTGCCAGGTGAAATGAATGCATTGGATTTGTGGGATACCATGTTTCCTGTAGCTAAACGCATGGAAGAATTGTTGGATGGCTCTTTAACCGATGAAAATCACAGTGCGTTTTCTCGCCAAAGAATTGCATCCATGCGTGAAGAGATGAGGATTTTTGAAAACAGCTTATCATGAAAACAACATATACTCGTTCTGAGTATAATCGACTTAAACTTCAATTAAACGAGCTTGCTTATCATTACTATGTACTTGATGAACCTCAAGTTGCAGACCAAGAATATGATCAATTGTATCGAAATTTGCTTGAGATTGAAGCTGCCTATCCGTCTTGGGTGACAACAGATTCACCCACTCAGCGGGTGGCTGATCAACCCTTAAAAAAATTCAAACAAATTAAACACGCGTTACCAATGTTGTCTTTAGGCAATGTTTTCAGTGAAGATGAATTGGTTGATTTTGATCAAAGAATTAGAAAAATATTAGAAAAAAGCAATGATGTCTTAGGTGGTATTTCTTATTCTGCAGAACCAAAACTGGATGGTTTGGCAGTCAGTATTCGTTATGAAAATGGCCAGCTGGTTCAAGCCGCCACCAGGGGTGATGGCAGTATGGGCGAAGACATCACTGCCAATGTTAAAACCATTCAATCCATTCCTTTGGTGTTAAGGGGTGATGACTACCCTGAGGTTTTAGAGGTCAGGGGTGAGGTTGTGATGCCCCGTGATGGATTTGATCAGTACAATCAATGGGCCTTGGCGCATGAAGAAAAAGTGTTTGCCAATCCAAGGAATGCAGCAGCTGGTTCTTTGCGCCAGTTAGACCCTAGAAAAACTGCTAAAAGACCTTTGGCGTTTTATGCATATTCGATTGGTGAGGTTGTACCTGAGCACGTTCACCAGAGGCACAGTGATGTATTGCAATGGTTAAAAAGCTTGGGTTTGCCAGTTAATTATTTATCCGATGTGGTTAAAGGGGTGGCGGGTTGTTTGCAATACTATCAACAGATAGGTGCACAACGCAGCCATTTGAATTTTGATATTGATGGGGTGGTATATAAAGTTGATGATTTAACTTGGCAAGCGCTGTTGGGGTTTGTTACCAAGGCGCCCAGATGGGCTACAGCACATAAGTTTCCAGCCGAGGAAGCCACCACAGAGGTTGAAAATATCGAGGTTCAAGTAGGGCGTACAGGAAGTATCACACCAGTGGCCCGACTAAAACCGGTAAATGTCGGTGGAGTCACAGTCACCAATGCCACTTTACACAATGAAGACGAAATCAGGCGTAAAGATGTGAGGGTTGGTGACACGGTATTTGTCAGGCGGGCTGGTGATGTGATACCTGAAGTGGTTAAAGTGGTTATAGCAAAAAGACCCAAAGGTACCCAGGCATTTGAAATGCCAACCCAATGTCCGGTGTGTCAAAGTGAGTTGCACCGAATTGAAGGTGAAGCGGTGTTACGTTGTCCTGCTGGGCTAAGTTGTGATGCACAATTAAAAGAGGGCATCAAACACTTTGCCTCAAGAAAAGGTATGGATATTGAAGGTTTGGGTGATAAATTGGTTGAACAGCTGGTCGATGCCGGCTTGATTTCTAACCCTGCTGGCTTGTATCATCTGACTGAACAAAAAGTCGCTGGTTTAGCAAGAATGGCGCAAAAGTCTGCAGAAAATTTATTAGTGGGTATTGCCAAAAGTAAACAAACCACATTACCGCGATTTATATATTCATTGGGTATCAGGGAGGTTGGTGAAGCCACTGCATTGACTTTGGCCAATCATTTGCAGAGTTTAGAGAATATCATTGCTTCTGATCATGACGCACTGGTCTTATTGCCTGATGTGGGTGAAGTGGTGGCCAATAGAATTATTCAATATTTTAAAAATCCCCAGAACTTGTCAGTGATAGAGGCTTTGTGTGATGTAGGCATAGAGTGGCCGGCCATTGACAAAAAATCTGCAGATGATTTGCCATTAAAAGGTAAAACGGTGGTTTTGACCGGTACTTTGACTGAAATGACCCGCAGCCAAGCCAAACAGAAATTGCTTGACTTGGGGGCAAAGGTAACTGGTTCTGTTTCTGCCAAAACAGATTTGTTGGTGGCCGGTACCAACGCTGGCTCAAAGCTGACTAAAGCTGAACAACACAATGTTCAAGTGGTTGATGAGGCTTGGTTGTTGCAACAAACAATGGCTGAGTAGTCTGTTTTATTCAAATCCATTGTTGTAAATAAGGTCAATAAATATGCCATTGGTGCAGACCAGGTCTGCAGTCTCACTGGTAAAGTAAATCACACCTTGTTCAACATTATAAATCACCTTTTTTAAACCAATGATTTGCAAGTTAGTGCTCAGTGCAAAGACCGATGTGTCAAGAGGTGCTTGAGCGTTTGGTTGTAAGCAATTGATCATGTTGCTGTCAAAATCAATGATTTCATTGTTGAAATCAATAATCACATCACTGTCGAATTGGTAGGCATATTTGTCTAAGGCCAGGATAAGCTGTTGTGCTGGAGCTATGCCTGGGATCAGTGTACAAACAAGTAAACCCAGCAGACGGGGTTTGGGTATTTTAAAGTGGCTCATTGTTCTCATTTCGGGTTGACTGTGACCCATAATAACAATTGACTTGTTTGAATATCAGAAAGGTAAAGTTAATTAAATGTAAGGATAGCTGCCACAAAAGGCTTAAAAACCAGTCCCCAGGCGCAAATAAAACCGGGCTTCACCATCGTGACTGTAGCCGGTGCCTAAGAACATTACGGTATCTTGTATATCAAAAGAGATGCCTGCGGAGATCCCGTAAATCATGTCTTCAATGTTGATATTTGTTTGCCAGACATTACCCCAATGGGTTTTAACCGTCAAATCAGGAACGCCAACTATGGGAATGTTGATAGGTGTTAAAGGTGTAAACCAGCCCAGCTCTAATAAAAATGCATTTAAACCTAACAGAGAATGGGTGGGGTAACCAGCGAAGTCATCAACGCCGCCATAAGCTTTGAAGTATTCATTGCTGTCGACCAAGTCAGTAAAGTCGAATTTTAACCGCACGTGAGCTGCTGACTTGGTAAAGAAAGGAAATCGCCTGTAGCCATCAAAGCTTACGTATTGAACCCGATCAAAAATACCCACTTCTGCATTGATGTCATAGCCAAAACGTGGAGCAACAGGTTTTTCAAGGGTATCAAAACCATAGTTTATCAACAGTCCCGTGGTACCATTAATGGCTGTTTCAAAGTCTAAATTATTAATGACAGGAACCACGCTTTCATCTTTGTACCATATGCCAGCACGAACTTCGCTATAGGCATTGGGGTTGTATCCTAAATTGATACCAATACCAAATTTTTTGTGATCATATTCGCCAATCGCATCAATCCCTTGGTAGAAGCGTCTGGTGTCTTTGATGGTGTCTATGTTGGCGGTGGCAAAAAACTTATTTTCAAAGTCTAAGGGCTGGTAAAGCTCAGACTGCCAAGAAAGGACAGATCCAACACTGAGGTCGTTAACCCAGTGACCTCCTTTGCTGTTGATGTTATATCGATGGTGTCGAACTAAAAGTGATATCCGGGTATTAGAATCAAAATCATCAGCAACTTTAAGCCCAAATTTTAAATAATCGGGGCCCCATTGTTTTTCTTTAACTTTAAAAGCGATGCCTTTGCTACCCTCTTTGGATTCAACGCTGTATGTGATCACCTGAATATCTTCTTCAGTTGAAACAATTTGATCGACGAAATCTTGTACTAAGGCAGGGTTAAATGCTTCACCTATGATTTGATCTGCACGAGTTGTCAGCCGTTCCGTCGCGGTTCTTTGGTTGCCAGAAAAGCTGACAAACCTGATTCTACTGGGAATGTCTCGTGGTAAAAAGTTGCGACTTTCAAGATGGGTAATGTAATCGTTTTCTGGAATGCTTAAGGCCATTAATTCTTCAGATAATTGATATGTGCTTAAGTAGCCATCATTAATCATGACAGCTGCTTTGTCGAACATTGAGGCGTCGATGCCTTCAAGTTTAGGTTGAATAACAATGTCAGCCATCTTTAATGATTGTTTGGTGTTTTGTACCAATGCGACATCAACACTTTGATAGGTTAGGGATAAAACGGATGAGTTTTCGTCAACTTTGGCTAGAGGCGATGAAATGTTAACTGCAATGACAATGTCTGCTCCCATGCTTCTAACCACATCAACGGGTAAGTTGTTTAAAATCCCACCATCGACCAACATGCGGTTTTGATGCTTCACCGGTCCAAAGACCAACGGCACAGCCATTGAAGCGCGCATGGCCATAGCCAAATCCCCATGATCTATGACATAGGGTTCGCCTTCATTTAAATCTGTGGTCACCGCTCGAAATGGTATGGGGAATTGTGAGAAATCTTGTTCATTGAATGAACCAACCAAGCGTTGAAGTTCTAGCATGACTTTGTGGTCGCCAACTAATCCAGTGCCTGATTTGGCGCCATCTTTTGAAATGCCAATTTCAATGTCAGCAAAATAATGCTTTTCTTCTTGTTTTTGACGGTAGTTTTTGAGCTTTCTTTTGTTGGCTGGATTCAGTGCATTGTCCCAGTCTACTGATTTGATAGCCCACTCTAAATCTTCAGGGCTCATGCCTGTGGCATAAAGGCCACCTACAATGCTGCCCATTGAAGTGCCTGCAATGTAATCAATCGGGATGTTTTTTTCTTCCAGTGCTTTCAACACCCCAACATGGGTCATGCCACGCGCGCCACCACCTGACAAAGCCAAGCCAATTTTGGGTCTAGGTTTAGCTGATGCAATGGCTGAAATGATTAAAAGCAAACAGCAACTTATAGCTTGGAATAAATTGATTTTCATCGTCCCTTTATTTGGTCATACGTTTCAAATTTAACACACCATTAAAATTCTAATCAAATTTAAGTCATAAAACCATCTATCAAATCATGAATTGTGAACTATTTCCTGAAAAACAGCAGTGAATCTATTGATTTTCAACTTAATGCATCTACTGATGCTTGGGTCCAGTTTAAAAAATATATACCCATCATGATTAATTGCTGGCTCTGGGTGGAAGTTCGGTTGTTAATGTTTTTTCAAATGGTCCGGTTTTGTCATAACCTGTCAATGTGATTTGATCGCCAATGGTATGAGATAACAGCAGTTGTTTGTATTCTTCAAATGAATTGACTGGCTTGCCATTGAGGTGCGTTATGACATCCATCGGTTTTAAGTGAGCCCTGTTCGCAGGGCCGCCTTCTTGAACTCGGGAGATAACGATGCCGTTTTTCGGTTTGGGTATATTGTAAATAATATGACCTGTTTCGGGAACGATGAAAATACCCAGCCACCCACGGATTACTCGCCCATGCTCAATTATGGCATTGATTATTTGAACGGTGGTGTTTGAGGGGATGGCGAAGTTAATTCCATCAGCACCCATTTGCGTGTAGCTTGCGGTACTGATTCCAACAACCTGTCCTAGTGGGTTGATTAATGCACCACCTGAGTTGCCTAAATTAATGGCGGCATCGGTTTGAATATAGTTTTCCAGCCGGCTTTCTGTCAGTCCGCGTCTGCCAGTTGCACTGACTATGCCTAATGATGCGCTTTGGTTTAAGCCAAATGGATTGCCAACGGCAAGCACCACGTCGCCAGTATTGACCAAGTCGCTGTCAGCGAATTCCGCGGGCACCAAATGGTTACCGTCAATTTTAATAACAGCTAAATCAGTCAGAGAGTCCTCGCCAACAAAGCTGGCTTCATAAGCTTCGTTGTTCCACAGGTAAACCATAACACGTGATGCATTTTTGATCACATGGTTGTTGGTGGCTATGTGGCCATTGGAAGAGACGATAACCCCAGCCCCAAGAAAATTACGAGTGGTGTAGGGGGCTCTCGGTGATATGCCACTGTTCGGTGCATTGTTGAGCTCTATACTTTGGGTATAAATACTGACAACCGAGGGGTTTATTTTATCAATCGCAGGTGCATAAGAAAAAGGACTTGGGTTGTGTGAGTTTGTGATTTGTTGTGAGGGACTAAAAAACATCAAATACAAGAATCCTATGGCCAATCCAATGACTGCATAGCGAACAATAAATACCACGTACTCTTTCATGAATGGCTTCTGATAATTAAAAAGACCTATTGTAGTTAAGTTATCATTAAAATTCTGTTTTGTTTTGCTTTAAAAACAGCTTGGTCAGCAATATTTGAATTGGTTTGAATGGAGTGCGGTTTCAGTTTTCTTGATTAGCAGCACTGAAATTAATTTTTGCACAAGTCAGGGCCACGCATTCATTGACGTGAGATAGTAGAGTTATTCAGTGATTAACAGGGGATTTATAGTGATTGGCCCTGTCATTTAAAACCATACCATAATCTTGAAAATCGATAAATAATAGATGTTTTATATAAAGTCAGTGTCAAATTGAGTGCCGGGTGGGTTTGTATTTAAAGAATAAATTTCAGCTTGGCTATGAAAAAACATTAAAATCTTGTAAAATTGCGCCGGTTTATTAATAGATTTACCTTGTGAGCCGAATCTGCTCACAAGATTTTATTCATTAGGGGTTAATTCAATGACTGACAATGTCAATAAGAGTCGTCGCAATTTATTGCTTAGCACCGGCGCAGTCGGTGTAGTTGGGGCAGGTTTTGCGGCCGTTCCTTTTTTAAAATCTTGGCTGCCATCTGAGCGAGCCAAAGCTGCTGGTGGACCAGTAAAAGCCGATATTTCTAAAGTCGAGCCTGGCCAAATGCTGAATGTCTTGTGGCGGGGTCAGCCGGTGTTTTTAGTTAATAGAACTGAAAAACAAACAGCTGTCTTGGAGTCATTGAAGGATAAATTGAAGGATCCTGAATCTGAATCCAGCATTCAACCAGACTATATCAATGATATTTACCGCGCCAGAAAATCTAATTTCTTGGTAGTCGTAGGAATCTGTACGCATTTGGGTTGTTCACCTAAATATTATCCTGATTTGGTACCTCAACAATTTGATTCAGAGTGGAAAGGTGGATTTTTCTGTCCTTGTCATAGCTCACGTTTCGATATTTCAGGACGTGTATTCGATGGTTCACCTGCCAGTCGAAACTTGGATGTGCCTCCTTACACGTATTTAGATGACTACACCATTGAAATTGGTAATGATGGGGAGCAAGCATAATGGGTAAAATCGCAAGTTCTGGAAATAAAGGTGGTACAGGTTTTATGGGCTGGCTTAATGCCAGGTTGCCAGTCACACAATTTTATAAAGACCATTTGTCAGAGTATTATGCGCCAAAGAATTTTAACTTTTGGTACTTCTTTGGTTCATTGGCCTTATTGGTTCTGGTCAATCAAATTTTAACTGGAATTTGGCTAACCATGCACTACAAACCAGATGCTTCACAAGCTTTTGGTATGGTTGAATACATCATGCGTGATGTGCCTTGGGGTTGGTTGATTAGATACCTACATACCACGGGTGCTTCGGCTTTCTTCATTGTTATTTACTTTCACATGTTCCGTGGTTTATTGTATGGCTCGTACAAAAAACCAAGAGAGTTGGTGTGGATTTTCGGTATGATTATTTACTTGGCTTTGATGGCTGAAGCTTTTATGGGCTATGTATTGCCATGGGGTAACATGTCATATTGGGGTGCTAAAGTAATCACTCAGTTATTTGGTGCGGTGCCTTGGATTGGTGACAGCTTGGTTGAATGGGTTCGAGGAGATTATTTGATTTCTGATGCCACATTGAACCGTTTCTTTGCGTTACATGTGGTTGCATTACCACTGGCCATTGTTGCTTTGGTGGTTCTTCATATTGCTGCATTACACACTGTGGGATCTAATAACCCAGAAGGTATTGAGATCAAAAAACACAAAGATGAAAATGGCAAGCCTTTAGACGGTATTCCTTTCCATCCATATTACACAGTGAAAGACATTTTTGGTGTCGGAATGTTCTTGTTGATTTTCTTGTTCATCGTATTTGTTAAACCAGATATGGGTGGATTATTCCTTGAACATGATAACTACGTTCCAGCTAATCCTGCTGTTACACCAGAGCACATTAAACCAGTTTGGTATTTCACGCCATTCTATGCGATGTTGCGTGCGGTTCCAGATATGCAATTGGGTGCCTTGATTATGTTATTGGCGATTGTTGTGTTGTTCTTCTTACCTTGGTTAGACCGTTCACCAGTTAAATCAATTCGTTACAGAAGATGGCCGTTTAAACTGATGTTGGGTATGTTTACTGTGACATTTGTCATACTGGGTTGGTTAGGTATGCAAGGAGCAACAGAGCTGTATAAGTTGATGGCGCAAGTGTTGACGGCATTTTATTTCTTCTACTTTGTTTGGCTGTTCTTTTACAGCAGAAACGAAAAGTATCATGAAGTTCCAGAGAGAATAGAGGACCACTGATGAAAAAGATTGTATTTATATTGATTAGTTTGATGACTACAACTTGGGTTTCGGCCGCAGGTGGTGGTGCAGTGGGTGAAAAAGCGCAAACCAACATTCGATCAGTTGATTCTTTGCGGAATGGCGCCAAAACATACATGAATTACTGTATGGGGTGTCATTCAATGGCATATCAACGTTATAACCGAGTTGCTCAAGATTTGGATTTAACGGAAGATGAAATGATGGATGGTTTGGTTCTGACCGATGCCAAGTTCAGTGACAAGATGGAAATCGCTATGACTCCTGAACAAAGCGCAGCGTGGTTTAATAAAGCAGTTGCACCAGATTTGACGGTTATTGCTAAAGCCCGCGGTGTTGATTGGTTGTTTAACTTTTTAATCAACTTTTATGTTGATCCCACGCGACCCAGTGGCTGGAACAATTTAACTTTTGAAAATGCCGGTATGCCCCACATTTTATGGGAGCTTCAAGGTATTAGAACCGCCAATTTTGAAACACACACTGATGAAGAAGGTAGTGAGCACAAAGAGTTCAAAGGATTTGAAACAGTGCAAGCTGGCTTGTTAAGTGAAAAAGAATATAAGAATTTAGTTCGTGATTTGGTTAACTTCTTAGATTATTCTTCAGAACCTGCTCAGTTGATTCGAATGTCATATGCCCCATGGGTGTTGTTGTTTGTTGCGTTGTTTACATTTTTGGCATATATGCTGAAGGTTAATTACTTCAGGGACATACATTAAATGGCGAAATTTTGTTCATGTTAACAAAAAGATCAAAATTTGATAAAATAAAGGGTTTTTGCAAATTCGTAATGCAAAAGCCCTTTTTAACTTTGTAACAAAGGAGAAAAATTAGGTGTCTATTATTGAACGAGGACGGTCAGTTATAACCATTTACTCAGAAACAGAAGCTTTTGATTCACATCGAATCAGATTTCTTTTGGCAACTAAGAGTATCAATTGCAAAATTATTTCTGTGGACCGGAATGATCCTCCTGAAGACTTATTGGCCAACAACCCTGAATTGGAAATTCCAACTTTGGTTGATCGAGACATGCACTTGTATGGGGTCAATGTAATCACCGAATATTTGGATGAGCGTTATCCTCATCCACCTTTGATGCCACCAGATCCGATGACCCGTGCCAGATTGAGATTCACTGTTTACCGTTTAGAAAATGGTTGGTTTCAATATGTTAATAAAATTGAAAACGCCGTCGGTGAGGCTAAAGTTGCAGCGGTTAAAGCCTTGGCAGCTGAATTAACTGCAGCTGAACCATTGTTCAGTGAAAATCCATATTTTATGAATTCTGACATGACTTTAGTTGATACCAATTTGGTGCCTTTTTTATGGCGCTTAGAGCATTATGGTATGGACTGGGAATCATTGCCTAAGTCGTTAAGGAATTATGCACATCGTATGTTTCAAAGTAAGGGCTTTAAGAAAAGTATCACAGAAGCAGAAAGAGAATATAGATTTGATTTTTGATCCTGACATGACATCTGTTAAACCTTACTTCGTTCAGGCATTGCATGAATGGATAACGGATAATGGACTGACACCTTTGGTTGTAGTTGATGCTACCTGCAAAGGTGTTAGGGTTCCTGAGCACGTAATTGAAGATGGTAAGGTCGTTCTCAATGTTTCCTATGACGCCACTCAAAATTTACAAATGGATGATGAGTTGTTAACGGTGAGTGCCAGATTTTCTGGTGTTTCGCATACCATTATTGTGCCCATGGAATCAATTTCTGCAATTTATGCCAGAGAAAACGGCAAAGGTATGATGTTTGATGTGGAACATGAGGCGTCTGATGAAAATGACATACCCTCTGAAGCCGATTCGAAAAAAGACAAGGCTGAAAAAGTCAAAAAACCACATTTGAAATTAGTGGATTAAAGTAAAAATGCAAGCAACCGAAAAAGTGGTAGAAGCAAGCCCTGAATCTGTCAGTGATGTGACTTTAGCTATCAGTAATTTTTCCACTTTGTTGCCAGAATCTTGGCAACCTTATTGGGAACAAGTACAAAGCATTCCATTTTTAGGTTTCATATTATTGATTGTTCTTGGTTATTTGGTGGCTAAAATTGGTGTGATTATCATCAGTAAAAGTTTGACGCAAATTACCAAAAGAACCCAAAGTCATGTCGATGATCATTTAATCCAAATATTAAAAAGACCGTTATTTTTAACCTTGTTCTTTTTCTTTATGGGTATGGCCATAAAGACTGTAGGGATGGCTTCGGGAATAGAAAGCTCTTTAATCAGGGTGTTGGCTTCTATTCTTGCATTTACTTGGATGATGCGTGGCTTTAAAGTTCTGAATTTGCTGTTAGATACGCTTTCAGGGTTTAAGGGTAAGTATGAAATGATTCAGCCCAAAACCATACCGTTGTTTGACCTGATTGGTAAAATTTTACTGATTGCAATGGGTTCATATGCCTTGCTTATTATTTGGGGCATTGACCCAACCGCTTGGTTAGCCTCAGCTGGGGTGATTGGTATAGCAGTGGGTTTTGCCGCCAAAGACACTTTGGCTAATTTGTTTTCTGGTTTCTTTATCATCGCTGACACGCCTTATAAGGTTGGTGACTTTGTGAATTTAGATTCTGGTGAACGAGGTATGGTGACACAAGTAGGTATGCGATCAACCCGTTTATTGACTCGTGATGACATCGAAATAACCATTCCCAATAATGTGATTGGTAATGCCAAAATCATCAATGAAAGTAGTGGCCGTTGGGAAAAAAGCCGAGTTCGTGTCAAGGTTGGTGCAGCTTATGGTTCTGATGTAAATCAAGTTTGTGCTGTGCTACAAAAAGTGGCAGAAGATCATCCGGAAGTTGTCGAAGATCCTGCACCGAGAGTCAGAATGCGAGAATTTGGTGCCTCATCATTAGATTTTGAATTGTTGGCATGGATTCCAGCACCTGTATTGCGTGGGCGGATAAGACATGAATTACACATGCAAGTCTATGAGGCTTTCAATGAGGCTGGTATTGAAATTCCATATGCCAAGCAAGATATTTATATCAAAGAATTTCCGGGCACAGAACTTCCGAAGAAAAACAGTTAGTTTAATTTATTAAGCCATGCAAGCTGACATCGATAAACTCATAGAGCAAATGTCAGGCCATGTGCTGGCCAAGGATTACCATCGCCTAAGAAACCAACTGCAACAAGCCAAAAAAAACCCAAAACAAATGAGTCAGGCACTGGATGCTTTGATGCAATCACAGGATGCTTTTCAGCTTAGGGAATCTTCAATTCCTCAGATTGAATTAGAAACCGATCTGCCAATCAGTCAACAAGCTGAAAAAATTTCGGCCACCATACAAAACAACCAAGTCACGATTATTGCGGGAGAAACGGGTTCGGGTAAAACCACTCAAATTCCGAAAATATGTTTACAAGCTGGTTTGGGTAGAGCGGGTCAAATTGCCTGTACCCAACCGCGTAGGATTGCGGCTAAATCAGTCGCCCAGCGGGTGGCGGATGAAATCAATAACCCTTTGGGTCAAGCCATCGGTTACCAAGTTCGGTTTGATGAAAAATACAGTCAAAATGGCTATGTTAGGTTTATGACTGACGGAATATTGCTGCAACAAACGCTGCGTGACAAATGGTTGAATGACTATGACACCATTATTATTGATGAGGCGCATGAACGCAGTTTGAATATAGATTTCTTATTGGGTTTTATCAAACAACTGATTGCCAAACGGAAAGACCTTAAAGTGGTGATTACATCGGCAACCATTGATACTGAGAAGTTTTCTAAGCACTTCAATGACGCGCCAATTATCAATGTGAGTGGACGATCATTTCCAGTCACAGCGCACTACCGGCCTTTGGATGAACACAACCTTGAATTAAACCAAGGTATTATTCGAGCCATCGATGAGATCTATGCCCACAGTGGGGTAGGTGATGTGTTGGTCTTTTTGCCGGGTGAACGTGAAATTAATGAAGCGGCAGATCAGTTGAAGCGTAAGCATTTACCTAACACCGAGATTCTTAAGTTGTATGCCCGGTTAACTGCGGCAGATCAAATGAAAATTTTCAAGCCCGGTGATAAGCGACGTGTGATTTTGACCACCAATGTGGCAGAAACATCGTTGACGGTGCCACGAATTCATTATGTGATTGACTCAGGTCTGGCGAGAATAAGTCGTTATTCATCACGCAGTAAGATTCAAGGTTTGCAGATAGAAGACATTGCTCAAGACAGCGCCAATCAAAGGATGGGACGTTGTGGACGAATTGCCGATGGTCATTGTTATCGTTTATACAGTGAGCAGGATTTTGACAGTCGGCCAGAGCATACTGATGCAGAAATCATGCGAACATCTTTGGCCTCGGTGATTTTACAAACTCACGTACTGAGCTTAGGCCATTTAACAGATTTTCCTTTCATAGATCAACCGGATTACAAGATGGTCAATGACGGGTATCAGTTATTGATTGAGTTGGAAGCCTTGGATGAAGGGCAACAATTGACTCAAACGGGGCGCATGATGGCGCATTTACCGATTGATGTACAGTTAGGTCGGATACTGATTAAGGCCAATGATTTGGGATGTCTTAAAGACATTTTAGTGATTGTTTCTGGGTTATCCCTTCAAGACCCGAGAGAAAGGCCATTGGAATGGTCACAAGCCGCCGACAAAGCCCATCAAAAATACGTCCATGAAAAATCGGATTTCATGTCTTTGCTGAATTTATGGCAACAACTTAACAGCAAACGAAAACAGCTAAAAAACAAAGGTTTTAAGCAATGGTGTCGAGATAATTTTATATCCATTAAACGATATATGGAATGGAAAGACGTTAATCGTCAATTGACCTCATTGGTCAGTCAACAAAAGATGCGAATCAGTGATCAATCTGCTGATTATCCACAAATTCATAAAGCCTTATTATCTGGATTTATTTCACACATAGGGATGCATCAATCAGATCGCGAATACATGGGTACTCGAAATAAGAAGTTTATGATATTTCCGGGATCTGGATTATTTGGCCGCACGCCTAAGTGGATATTGGCTGGTCAAATTGTTCACACCAGTCAAGTGTTTGCGAGAATGGTGGCCGAATTGGAAGCGGATTGGATCAGTGAGATGGGTGGCCACCTGATTAAAAAAACTTATTATGATCCATTTTGGTCAAAGAAAAAAGGCTCGGTGATGGGTTACCAACGCAGTGTATTGTTGGGCATGATTTTGAATGAAAAACAAGCTTTTCATTATGGCCCTAAAGACCCTGCAGGTTCTAGAAAATTATTTATCAGTCGAGGTTTGGTTGAACAACAGATGCACACTCGAATGGGGTTTTATCATCACAATGCCAAATTGATTGCATCGATTCAAGCTGAAGAAGATCGACACAGAAAAAAAGATTTATTGATAGATCCGAATAAACTGTATGACTTGTACGATGCGGTGATTCCAGCCAATATATATTCTGAGTCCCAATTAAAAAAATGGGTAGAAAAGCATGGTGATGAAAAATTACGGTTCAGTGACGAGGATTTATACCTGCGAAATAAACCAGTGGATCGGGCTAAACTTTTTCCTGAAAGCATCACCATCAGGAAGTTAACCTTGAAATTGAGTTATGAGTTTCAACCAGGTACGGATGCCGATGGGGTCACAGCGCATATTGAACTGCCTTGGTTGAATGCGCTGAATGCCAATGATTTTGAGTATTTAGTGCCTGGATTGTTACCAGAAAAGATTGAAATGTTGATTAAAGGACTGGCAAAAAACATTCGTCGTGGTTTGTTTCCAATCAAAGAATACGCTGAAATTATCAGTGATGAATTAGATCATGAGCAAGCGTTTTACCCACAATTGGTCAAGTTGGTGTTGAAGAAAAATGGATTACATACACAAGTTGAAGATTGGCAATCAACTGAAATAGATGAGCACCTTAAGTTTCGTTTCGTGGTTTATGACAACAAAAAACAAGTGTTGAAAAGTGGTCGTGATTTCAATGCTTTGTTGGATGATTTCAGCCGACAAGCCAATCGCAGTTTTCAAAAAACAGCTTCAAAATCAAATAAAATCAACGGCGCCACTGATTGGGTCTTTGCTGAATTGAAGCAACAAGTTCAATTAGACAATGGTTTATTGGCCTATCAAGCAGTGGTAGACCAGGGTGATTCTGTTGGCTTGCGTCTGTTTGAAAACCAACACCAAGCTGAGTTGAAACACATTCAAGGTATCAAAAGATTGCTGAAAATTAAATACCCAAAAATCATCAAACAAGCACAAAAAGTCCACATCAGTCTTAAAGCTGAAATGGCCTGGAATGCTTTGGAAAGTGGCCTTATGTTGAATGATGAATTGATTGATTCGTTGTTAGAAAAACAAATTGCTGCTCATCCATGGGTGGGTACGCAAAAAGAATTTGATCAATTGGCAGATGAGTTGAATCGTAAGTTGTATAAAGAAACCTATGACTGGGGTCAAAAACTGTCACCCATCATAGAGCTGTGGTATACCTTGTGGCAGCAAGTGGAAGCCAAGTATGAATGGTTAACCGAAGCCAGCTATGAAGACATGCAATACCAACTGGATTATTTAATCTATGCCGACTGTCTGCATCACATCCGTTTGTCTGATCTGGACCACTACCATCGGTTTTTAAAAGGCCTGTCTATGCGCTTAGATAGTGCTCTACATTCTCCAACTAAAGAAGCTGAAAAACTCAAAGAATTGAATGTAGTGAGCCAACCTTTTTACCAGCATTGTGATCAGATGGACGACTTTACCGAAGCACACCAAGACTACTTGATGTTATTGGAAGAACTCCGTGTTTCCCTGTTTGCTCAAAGCCTTGGCACCAAGCAGAAGGTTTCAGTTAAACGGCTCAAACAAGCTTTTAAAGCACTGTAAAATAACTGGCAAACATTTGCTCCAGAGATTAAGGTTTGTTGGTGTCAAATTTGAGTTTGTTAAGTCCATAAAACGCAGGTTTGAAATACCACTAAAGTCTTTATAAAATACCTTTAAAGGCCTTGATCAAAGCATCCACTTCTTCAACCGTGTTGTAATGTGCCAAACTGATTCTTACCACACCTTGTTTGGATCTTAATCCCAAATGGTCAATCAACTTCACCGCATAAAAATCACCAAAGCGAATGCCAATGTGGTGTGGGTCGACTTGTTCAACGATGACATTTGAAGGCAGTGACTCATGCACCATAGACAAAGTGGCTACCCGTTGATTGATGTCGCTGTTATTGTTGCCGATGATACAGATTTCTGGAATGGTGGATAAGTAATCCAACAGCTTTTGTAGTAAATTTGATTCATGTCGAGCAATCAAATCATAGGCTTGGGTTAAATCATCGCGGTTAATTGTTACCGACTGTCCAGCGCCAAGTTCACACAAATACTGAACCACACCACCCATGGCATAACACAGTTCATAATTGACATTTCCTGGCTGGAATTTATAGGGCGTGGTTTGAATAAAAGCGTGATTGAAACCAGGCAATGCATCCAGTATTTTGTATTTGCCGTACATCACTCCTTGGTGGGGACCGAAGGTTTTGTAGGTGCTGAAAAAGTAAAAATCCACATCCCAAGCTTGCACATCTATCACACGATGCGGCGCATAGGCCACTCCATCAACAAAGGCCAAAGCACCCTTGTGATGGATTAATTGCGTCCATTTGGCAATTGGATTGATGGTGCCAAGAATATTTGATACATGGGTGAAACAAACCAGTTGGGTTCTTTCTGTCATCAATGCCAACAGATCATCGCTGTGAAGTTCAAATGTATCTGGTCTGATGTGCCAAGTTTTGACTGTGATGCCTTGTTGTTGTAAATCAAGCCAAGCTGCTCGATTGGCTTCATGATCCACATCGGTAATGATCACCTCATCACCGGCTTGCCAGCCTTTGGCTAAGCACAAGCTTAGGATGCGCACCAATGCCGTGCTGCTGGCACCGACAATCACTTCTTCAGTACGCTCGGCATTAACATAAGTTTGAATGGCTTGAGTGGCCTGTTCCAGTTGAACCGATGCATTAGCTGAAGTTGCATAGCTGGCGCCCAGTTGAACATCATAGTCAGTCAGGTATTCAACAATTGCATCCATTGCATGACGCACTGTTTGTGATCCACCAGCGTTATCCATAAATACCATAGGGCTAGTGTGGTGTTCAGTTTGTTTGTTAAATACGGGAAACTGTTGTCTCACCCAATTGATGTCCATACTGTGATCCGTGAAAAAACTTACATTCTAAATGGCTTGAGTGATTGGGGCAAATTAATATGATTCGGGAAGTTTAAACATGCCTGCTGACCGAGGTGAGTGAATTTTATGACCATAGATTGAGTTCAATGGCCAATGTTCTTTTTAGCAGTTTACTTGTTGGATATCACAAGATAAACGCTGAAGCGTAATGTATTTGGATGGTTAAAATGACGAAGCTGGCATGAGACTCATCCTATATATTATAATGTTGTGTTATGTTAATACTCACAAACAAGGTTCAGATAGCGGATTCAGAAATTGAATTAACCGCGATTAGAGCCCAAGGCCCAGGCGGTCAAAATGTGAATAAAGTATCCAGTGCGATACACCTGCGTTTTGATATTCCGCAATCAAGTTTACCCGAGTTTTATAAACAGCAACTGTTAAAATTATCCGATCAGCGGGTCAATAAGGATGGCGTTATTATTATCAAAGCCCAACAGTTCAGAACCCAAGAAAAAAATAAGGACGACGCTTTAAACAGATTGAAACAACTCATAATGTCAGCGGTTTCTCAGCCGAAAAAACGCAAAGCGACGCTTCCTACAAAGGCTTCTAAAAAGAGGCGATTGGATGCAAAAACCCGCAGAGGCAGGACCAAAGGTATGCGAAAATCAGTTTCTGATTATGATTAAATAAGTGTTTGTAGTCAATTTAGATGGAGGCTGTGCTGACTGTTCATAACAGCTGTATTAAATTATTAAGTGTTCATTTGTGTCCTAGGAAATTGCGGTTTTTGTGACGAAGCCCCGCAAAAATCCCCGACAGTGTTGCTAACATACTCCATATAACAACAATAAATAAATGAGGGCACAAGCATGAAAGAACCTAATCAGTATCTAGAAAAACCAAATCAGTCTATTGAATTTATCAACTATGAAGATAAGTTAGAGGCGGCAGAAATAGACAAAATTATGGACCTTGCCGGCAAGAAAAGTATCATAGGTCAAAGTGAAATTCGTGAATTGACCAAAATCATATTAAAAATCGATCCAGTGGCAGTCGATGAATCTTTACAGGCCAAATTCAATCAAATCATGCACAAAGTCAGGACACAATACGCTTGATTATTCGGTGACCACACACAAATGAAATCAAAGCATGTTCGCTCATCAGAGTGATTTTTATGTGGTTGTTTCAGACTGTGGTTACTTTTACACACTGGAATCGTTGGAATAAAATAAATGCATGATGGCGCCTGGTTAAACATTCTGGCCGTATCGGCTGACACTCAAAAATAAATCACAGCGTTCAATAATGCTTGGACAGTTGCTGTGCAATTTGCAGTAGATTCAAAGTAGCTTGTTCCATTAATTAGGCTTACTGGCTTAAGATTGGTTGTTGGTGTTATTGAGTGGTTAAATATATTTGGGTATTTATTAATTAAACTGTAACATGAGCCAAATCAATTCGTCTGTTAGCAGACACAAATTAATTATGTAGAGGGTAAATATGGCGAGTAAAACATGGAAATACAGTAAGCGAATTTTAATGGTGCTGTTGTTAGCAGTGATTGTCTTTGTGGTTAATTTGATCTGGTTCAGACCCTTTTCTATCAATCATTTCTATGAAAAAGTGTTTGTTGAATTTGTGTTGGAAAGCCCTCAAATGATGACTGATTTGGGTATTGGTTTTTGGAACGATGAATTGGATGATAATTCTTTTGAAGCTGATGAGAAAGCCTTGGCATTACTTAAGAAAGACTATCAGCAGTTACATGAATACGATCGCAGTCAATTGACCGGACAATCAGCTATTTCATATGACATCTTGTCGTTCTTCTTACAGGGTGAGATGGACAACATCAAATACAAAAACCATGGTTACAGTGTGACCCAACGAGGCGGCAGTTATCAAGGCATCGTTAATTTCATGAGTACCACACATGAAGTTGCAGATTTGGGTGATGCGAAAGATTATTTGTCTAGGGTGTCACAAATTGGACGGTATTTTGATAACACCTTGAAATATGTGCGAAAAGAACATGAAATGGGAATTTTGCCGCCTAAGTTTGTGATTGAAAAAATCATAGAAAATTTACACAACATCCGTGATCCTAAGATGGATGAAAATCCTTTGGTTAAAGACTTTTATGCCAAAGTAGATGCTTTAGATGCGCTTGAATCAGACCAAAAAGATGACTTAAAAGCACAGATGGTCAAGCAGATGAATGAAGTTGTGTTGCCAGCTTATGACCGTTATTTAGCCGTATTCAATGAATTACTGCCTCAGTCCACCACTGATGCAGGGGTGTGGAAGCTACCTGATGGTGAAGCTTATTACCAAAGTCGGATCAAAGCCATGACCACCACTGACTATTCTGCTGAAGAATTACATCAATTGGGTTTGTCTGAAGTTGGTCGGATTGTGGCTGAGATGGCAGCTATTTTGCAAACCGAAGGCTATGGTAATCAAACTGTGGGCGAAGCCATGCAAGCTTTAAACGAAGATCCACGCTTTTTGTATCCCGACACCGATGAGGGTCGCGAACAGATTTTGGCGGAATACGAACGCCTGATTAAAGAGATTGATCAAGGCATGGACGAAATTTTCGATGTCAGACCTAAAGCCGGTGTGGTGGTAAAACGGGTGCCAGAATATCGACAAAAGACAGCCGCGGGTGGTTCATACCGAGGTCCCTCCCCAGATGGTTCCAGACCGGGAATCTTTTATGCCAACTTATACGACATCAAAGCCACTCCAAAGTGGGGCATGAAAACACTGACCTACCATGAGGCGATTCCTGGTCATCACTTTCAAATTGCAATAAAAACTGAATTAGAAGGTTTGCCGAGTTTCCGCAATTACATTGGTTTTACCGCTTATTCTGAAGGCTGGGCTCTGTATGCTGAGCGTCTGGCCTGGGAATATGGTTATCAACAAGAGCCGTTCAATAATTTAGGCAGATTACAGGCTGAACTGTTGCGGGCTGTTAGGTTGGTGGTTGATACGGGCATTCATCACAAACGCTGGACTCGCGAGCAAGCGATTGATTACATGGCGGCAACGACTGGTATGGCGATGACCGATGTGGTTTCTGAAATTGAGCGGTATATAGTTTGGCCTGGTCAAGCATTGGCATATAAAGTAGGCATGATTAAAATCATGGAACTGCGTGAAAAGACCAAGCAAGCCCTTGGTGATCAATTTGATATTCGTCAGTTTCATAATGTGGTATTGAAAAATGGTGCGGTACCATTAACCATTCTTGAATCACTGGTTGATCAATACATTGACGATAAAATATAAGTTAACAATAAAAATTCTGTGGACTGGTTCTTTGTCATCAAACTTAATATAGGGTGTGATGACAATGGATCTGTTGTTTAAACAGGGATTGTAGTGTTAAAGGTGTTGTTGATATTTTTAAAAGTCAATGCACAAAATTAATTGATCGAGCAGAGCTTTGAATTGAATAAAGATGTAAAGCTTGCTAAAGCTAGGCAGTCAGATGTGACCGGGTATACAAATAATGATTGGTCAGTGGTTCGAGTCATTTGATTGTTCAGAAACCCGTTAATTAGTTAGTCCCTGGTTAGTTTAAAATTTGTTCTAGATAACGATTCAGGTCATGCATGATTTGACTGTCTGGTAGGGTGCTCTGTTTAATTTTTTGTCGCTTATGTTGGTAGGTTTTGCTGGTATTAGACCATTGATCGAGTTGGTTTTTATTCGGGGTGATTTCGGCATACATCATTTGTGCCAATTGCAAAAACTGGCTATAGGCAAAAAACCAGTCTTGTTTGGCTAAAGGCTGAAGGCGATTGAAGACTTTAATGGTTTCATCATTGCGTTCCAATTGGTGACTAGACAGGGCCAGTGCTGTGCCAGCGATTAATAACGTTCGATTATCCACATTGTCGGCTTCATAAACTTGTTTCGACGTTGTATAAGCGGATATATTGTCTTGGCGGTAATAACTGTTGAGTGCCAGCAATGCGGTGACTTCAAGTTGTTCATTGGTGTTTAATTCAGTCGCTAACAATTTTTTCAATTGATCATTTGCTTTGGCATAATTTTCTTCAGTTATATTAACTTTGGCTAAATTGATTTCAGCCAATACCAATAAACTTTCATTGTTAAATTGTGCTTGAATATCAATTGCAGCTTGTAAGTGGGTTTGTGCCAGTTCATTATGACCGAGCTCTTGTAATAGGTTATAAAAAGCACTGTAACCTTGTTGAAAATTATTGGTGTCTTGTTGTTCGAGCACAAACTTAAGGGCCTGTTGAGCAAACTTCATGGCTTTGACAAAGTCAGTTTGTTCCATATAAACTTGAGATAAAGCACCGTAGGCATAAGCCGCATAATCGCCATCGGGAATTGCTAAAGCCAAACTTAAAGTCTGTTCTAAAGCTTGAATGTATTTCAACGGTTGTTGGGTTTGTTGGTATGAGTATGCCAAATTAGCCAGTGCCCTCATTTGGTTAAAACTGTCGTTGGCTTTTTTTGCTTGGGCTAAAATGGTTTCTAACTGATGAATTGATTCAGGAAATTGATAAATTGATTGGTGGTAGCGTGCGCGGGAAATGGCGGTGCTGATTAAACCTGCTTGATTTTCAATGGCACTGTAGTGATGTTCAGCATGGTCCAAAAAATAAAGCAGTGATTTTTTATCCGAACGGTATATATACATTTTTGATAACAACAAATAAGTATCTGCCAAAACTTGGTTAGGTTCTGTCTCATCGTAAGCTTCTATTCCAGCCGTTAAATAATCAATGCTTTGATCGTAATCACCTGATTTATACCGTTCTAAGCCATGTAAATAGGCCAGCTTCAATTGATCTGAAGGGTGTGAATTGTTATCAATCTCTAAATGGTCTAGTGCAATGGTTTGTGGATGTAGGTTGGATTCAAGTTTATCAATTTGTTGTTGAAACGTTTCATCGGAAATCTGTGCTTGTGGTCCGCGAAACATCATTAAGGTAAAGAGGATTGCGATTGTAAAAGGCAACAGCCAGATTAAATAGGGTGGTTTTGATTTTTCTGTCACTGTCTTGATAGGGGCTTGCAGTTGATAGCCTTTACCATAAACGTTGGATATCACATCTTCATTTAAGCCTGTAGATCGCAAGGCTTTTCTTATTTCCTGAATCACCTTAAACAATGAATCATCACTGACTATCACGTTTGGCCACAATGTTTTCAATAAAAAATCTTTGCTTAATATTTGATTTTCTGAAGTTAAAAATAAGATTAAACATTGGTGACCTCTGGGGGACAAATCAATCGTTTGTCCTGCCACCACCACTTGTTGGTTATGTGTTTCAAATTGAATCTGATTAAGGGTGTAGATCATGAATGTAAAATGTGGGTCAAATACAAAAAAATATGATTGTAAAGTCACTGGTTTGACCGAAACAACCCGATAAATTAACAACATTATAAATGATTCAGGTTGAATCAAATAAACAATTTAATGCATTCAATTTGGGATTGATTTTGTTAATCAGTTCACAAAAAATGTAGTTTCAGTAATGATTCAGACTCTTTTCAGGCTGTTTCAGGGTTTAAATTATAAAACAAAGCTTTTACTTAAGAGGCGAATCATGAAATTACTATTAACTGTATTTTTAATTATGACCATGCAGAGTTTACAAGCATTTGTAACAGTCGGATTAGGTCCAGATTGTGATTATGATAATTTGTTTACAGCATACAATGACAATGAACCTGAAATTAGAGTGACCTCAGAGCAATTACACATCAATAATTTTACGATTGATAAGATCAAAATATTTAAAGGAGGCTATGACAATTGTTTGGCTGCACAAGCCAATATACCTGGGGTGAATAAATCTCGATGGAGTGGAGTTAATTCCAATAACAGAACAGTGGTTAAAGTTGATGCCAATGAATTCATTACCATGACTGTAATTATCGAAAACTTTGAAATATTTGATGGTGCCAACAATGTAGCCGCTGGGGCCGGTGGAATTAAAGTGTCTGGAAATACCAACCTGATTCTAAGAGATTCAGTGGTTTATGACAACGAAGGCAATGAAGGAGCCGGCGTTCATGTGAGTGGAGAAGATGCTCGATTCAGTATGGAAAACTCAATCATCAGAGACAATCAGGCGATAGGATATGGAGGTGGTGTTTTTTGTACCCTTGGTGCCACGGTGAACATTGATGCCGACAGTGCGATTTATAACAATGCAGCTGACTTTAATGGTGGCGGTATTTTTGCACATGATGAGTGCCAAATTAACAACAAAAGTGGACGGAATCATTCGCCAGTCAACCCATCAGGCATCTATCAAAATACGGCCAATAGAGGTGGTGGCATCTACTTACAAGGCGGCGCTCAACTTGATAACCAGGGTGGTTATAACTATGCTGCCAGGATCACTGGTAATTCTTCCAGCTTAAGTGGTGGTGGTATTTCTATCACAGGAGAGGGAACCCGTGCGACATTGCTTAATACCATCATCAGTAACAATGAGAGTGTTTCTTTGGGAGCAGGAATAATGGCCACTGATGCGGCACAATTAACCATGCAACAAATCAGTCAAGGTTGTCAATATGCAACAGCAGAGGCTTGTTCTTCAATTAATAACAATTATTTTTCTACGACTGTTGGAGCCGGTGCAGCCGGCTATGTTGGTCAAAGTGCTACAGCCCAGATTGGCCAAACCGAAATCATGTTTAACTTATCTAATAGCGTCAGTGGTTTTGTTATAGATGATGGGTCCTATCTGTACTTAGAAGGAAATCTTATTAGAGACAACAAAGGGGTTAATCAGAGCTTCAGTACGCATCTGTTTAAAATTGAGGGAGCTGTCGACCAGGGGGCTCAATTAGATTTTGTATACAATACAGTGGTTAGAAATGGCCCAGATCATATATTTACAACTGATAATTTATACAGCATGCAAACTTTGAATGTGTTTAACTCTATCATTTGGGATCAAGGCAATGTGTTTAACTTTAATGGCAACAGCTTGGCTCAAATTGATTGTGCGGTGGTGCATGAAAATCAAAGTTTAAGTGGTAATGTGGGTGCAGTATTAACCAATGATCCACTATTTGTTAATAGCAGTGTAGCTGATTTTCAACTTTCCTTGGCTTCTGATGCGATTGATTTTTGTGATAACAGTCTATTTCCAAATCAATACAAAGACTTAAACAATCAACAACGTGGTTTTGACCTTGGTGCAGTGAATAATGCTTTTGGTGCTTTCGATGCAGGTGCCTATGAAAATGTTGGTGATTTGATTTTTAGACATGGGTTTGAATGAAACTTAGGCGCACTATATGAAGCCATGCTGTAGCGAGTTTAAACGCTGTATCATGAATAATATTTGAGCATGAACCACCAATGTGCTGGTGGTTCAATTTGCTTATAAGTGTGATCAATCAGCGTTAATATCAGTTCGTTTCGGCAGGTTATTTTGGTTTTGCCATGAATGCCAAAATCGCATTGGCCACAGCTCGAGCATTACCCATGTGTAAGTGATGGTCACCATTGAGCTTGTCAAATTGTGCTGGATTAAGTGTTTTGATGCGTTCTTCAACCATGGGATATTCTAAGGCGTAGGTTTTGGGTTCAGCTATGATCAATTGAGTGGGAACTTGAGTGGCGGATAAATACTCCTGGATTTGTTCCTCTGACATCCTGAAAAAACTGCGCAGCCTTAAGCGCTTATCTGATCGCCAATGGTAACCCTTCTTAGTTAAACACAAGCCCCTCTCGACCAGTGGTCGGATGATTTCTGCTGCTATAGGTGTGGCTTCCTGGCGCGCCTTGATGGCCTGATCTACATCTGAGTAGAAGCGTTTGTGTTCTAGGCTGTGCTTGCTCCATAGCTCCAATGCTTCTCGCAGAGAACTGATGGCTTTGCCGGGTATGTAAGGCGGAACAGGTCCTAGGTTTTCGATCAAAATCATGCGGTCAATTTGTTCTGGAAAAGCGGCGGCATACATCAGTGCAATGGCTGCGCCCATGGAGTGACATAACAAAGTGGTTGGAGTCTCCATTTGCTCAATGACTGCTTGGATGTCTATCACATAGTCAATAAAGCCGTAATTGTGTCCAGGTGCCCGGTGATCTGAATGACCATGTCCTGGAAAATCAATGGCTGTGATTTCCATCCCTTGTGCTGCTAGGATAGGAGCTAAATGCCAAAAGCTAGCGGCATTATCTAGCCAACCATGTAATGCCAACACCTTTTGCTTGTGACCCGTTCCCCATTGTAAGGCAGCAATGTTGCCATACCGTGTTTCAAATACCAGTTCTTTTGGTTGTTTATCTTTCATAACGTCAATGAGTCCTCAGTACCAAGCCATTAAGATTAAAACAGCCAAAAGTATTCGATAATGCATAAACCAGATAAAGTTAATTTTTTCAATGTATTGCATAAACCAATGAATACAAACCCAGGCAGCCAGAAAACCTAATCCAATGATGGTGAGGATGCCAGTATAATCATAGGACTGGGGCTGTTGAATTAACTTATGTCCACCATAAGCGGTGGTCATCAATATAGCGGGTATTGCCAATAAAAAAGAAAATTGAGCGGCATCGGTTTTTCTTAAACCCAAAGCCATTGCAGCGGTCATAGTTACACCCGAGCGAGAGGCACCAGGAATTAAGGCCAAACACTGAGCTAAGCCGATTAACAATGATTTTTTAAGGTCAAGATTTTGCTGTTGAGATAAACGCTGAGCCAACCACAACAACACCCCAAAAAAGACCGATGATGCAGCAATCACCCACACTGAGCGAAGGTTCTCCTCAATATACCCTGCCAACAAGAATCCCACCAAAGCAATCGGAATGCTGGCAATCAACAGCTGGTTGAACAACGGCCAATTTTTGCCACTTAACAAGCCAATAATGACTTTGCGGTAATACAGCATAACGGCTAATAATGAACCAAAGTGGGCTGCAATGTCCATAACCAAGCCTTGGTCTTGCCACCCAGCAAATTTTGAAGCCAAGATAAGGTGAGCTGATGAAGATATGGGTAGAAACTCGGTTAAGCCTTGGACCAAAGCCAGTACCACCCATTGTAAAAAATCAGACATCTTTAACTGGATTCTTTTTGTTGGTTCAATTGTTGTTGATAATTTTTCCAGTGCATATAAGGAAATAACATTTTATCCAATGGGGTCGCATCAATGAGTTTGAAGTCACTGACTTGAGGGCCGAATATTTTCTTAATTGAATCTGAGGCACTGTCCTCTTTACTCTGCCAAGCATCGATATCTACCACTGAAACATTGGGATTCATTGCAACCATCTGATTGGTGGCTTTAGATATTTGAGAATAATGCAGTTGGTAAGTGCCAAAAACTCGGTTATGTAACCTCATATCAGCAAAGTTTCTACTTAAAATCAACACCTGTGCTGTTGGAAATACTTTCTTAATAATCGCCACATTTATCGGTGAAAATGGAATGAAGTCCGCAACCAGATCCATGTTGTTATCTGTTGCTAGTTTCAATTGTTTGGTGTACTTTTTACGCCACAGGTGAGCCTGAGCATCATTGATGCCTTCCAGCATAGCCACAGTCCATTGTTGTGAAAAAACATCTGCCCTGGCTTTGGCTGTAAATCGGTCAACCATTGGAGTGATGTTATTTTTCACCAGCCATTGTAAAAAGTCATGGTGGCCAGTGGCAGGATCGGTCAAAACAAATCGAAACCTTGAATTGGCAGATTCTGAAGTGAATCGTTGCACTGTTTTTTCTTCAGCAGAACTCAGCATGGGAACATCTTGTGGTTTGGCGTGCTTAAGTTTTTCGAAATGGGTCCATGCTTGATCGTAATTTTGTTGTGCATCAAGTAATAACCCAGCAAAGAAATGCATCAATTGATTGAAATCGTCAGGTTGTTTGCTGGCATCTATTGAGTTAATCACAGTGACCGCTTCTTCATACCGATTCAATTGTGAAAGTGCGTTTACCTTAAGTTTGATGGCTAAGTTCTGGATGCCTTGATCACCTGTTAAATTATCCAGTTGTTTAATCGCAGCCTCAAAATTTCTTGTTTTGTATAAACATTCAGCCTGTTTTAATTGTGCTTGATTGTACTCAAAGTCAGTTTTCTTAATGCGTTTATAGGCTTTGATGGCGGTTGGAAAGTCGTCTTTGAATTGATGAATTTGGCCTAAAATTAATAACGCTTTTGGATTGTCTCCACGTTTTAATATTTCATCCAACACAGTCATCGCAACTTTGTGTTGTGAATTGGCTGCATAGGCTTTGGCCAGTGCCATAAACCAGCTGGGGTAGGCCACGCCAGACTCACAAACAGGTGTGAGAAATGAAATCGCATCTTGGTGGCGCTTATTTTTGGCATAAAATAAGCCCAATGCGGCCATTACTTCAGGTAACTTGGCTTTCTGATTGACCAGTTCAGTGACAATTTCAGTGGCTTTTTCTAGGTCACTGTTTAATAAACTGATACTTAGAAATGTTTTGGCTAACACATGGTTGGGTTCGTCTTCTAGTAATTTTTTAAAATACAATTCTGCGAAACCATCTTCACCTTGTTCCAACCGCATGATACCTTGTTGTAATTTTAAGCTGGGATCGTTTGGAAATTGTAATTCGGCTTGCTGCAAAATATCAGCTGCAGCTTGATAATCACCCTCAAGCAGTAACAATTTGGATAATTTAATAATCGCAGGGATGCCATTATTGTTTACCTTCAATGCAAACTGATAACTTTCTTTGGCCTTTTGGGGTTCATGTTTTAAGGTGTATATATCACCCACCGCTAAATAGGAGTGGAATAAGTTGGGATTTTCTTTTATTGATCTTTTGAAGGCAATCAAAGCTTCGTCAATTTGACGATTGGCCATCAATATTTGTCCCTTAAACTGTTGGTATCGATCTGAATTTGGGACCAACTTAACCGCTTCTTTGATGTGGTTAAGCGCCAAATCAAGTTGGTTCAATCGACTGCTGGCATGCGCAATTCCAAAGTGGGCTTCGTCGTTATTGGGGTCAGTTTGCAACAATTCTTGATAGCCTGTAATGGCTTGTTCGAATTGGCCTTGGTTATGTAGCTCTTTGATGTTTTCAATTTGACTCATTTTTTATCTCATTTATCACATGGTCTTCAATCCATGATCTCATCCGCCAGCCTTGGATAAAACCACAATGCCCACCATGGGATGTGGTCAGTAATTTAACCTGTGGCAAGCGGTCAATTGTACTAAAATCTTCGAACGGAATCACGGGGTCGTCCCATGCCGTTATTACATGTGTCGGGCAATTAATCGACTTGATGATGTCTGGGGTTATTGAATAACCCTCAAAATAATCATCGGTACTGCTGTATTCGGTGTGGTCAAGAATTAACATTTGAGTTAAACGTTCTAGATCATCTTCTTGTTGCCATCGTTGGTCATTGAATATATGAGGAAACAGTTTGAGCTTAATATGCAAAGAGCGTTTCCATTTTTTTAAAAAATATTTATTATACAGTTTAGAGCCTTGAATGGCATCCATACTGTTTTTCGGAATAAGTGGCGGTGAAACAGCAAATACATGATTAAAACTGAGTCCAGCCTGTTGTGCCCTTGATGCAATGCGTAATGCAAAATTAGCACCCAGTGAAAAGCCGCACATGATGAATTTCTTGGAGGGGAATTGGGCTTGAATGTCTTGAACAGCATGGACCACTTCTTCAATCCGACAAGAGTGAAACAGGTCTTCATTCAGGTGGTGCGAGTCGCCGTGATCCCTCAAATTCAAACGATAGATGTCTAAACCCTCTGCGTACAACGAATTGGCCAGCAGTTGAATGTAGGTGGATTGTGAGCTTCCTTCCCAGCCATGTAACAAGATAGCAACAGTATCTGAATCTTGGGTGTTGGCGGTGTAATGCCCCAGCAGAGAAGCCAAAGGGTTTTTAAGTATTTGTTCAATTTGATTCTCAACCACGGGGTTGTTTTTACGCAATCGCAGTAAACGAAGCTTTGAACTGGCCAAAATAGACTGTAGGTGTTTGTTCTTAGGTCTTATTGGTGGCTGACATATAATCATTTTTCAGCAACTCCTGTTCTACATAAGACCTGGCCTGTAAGGTAACTGCCCGAGTCCCTTGGTCAAAATTAGTGATTAATTCACCACAATGAATTTCTACCCTTGAATTTGGTAAGCTTAAGATACGCCAAACATGGGTGATAAATAATTCATTGTTTAAGAATCCGACTTGATCATTTCGTGTACCATCAGCTTTTAAGAATTTAATTGCGACAGGGAAAACAGGTGTTTTAGTTTCAACCGCCGCATGAATCAATTGGCGGTGAAATGTTCGTAAATAGCTGCCATCGGTTACTGTGCCTTCTGGAAAGATAGCGACAGAACGCCCATGTGTTAATTTACTTTTAATTTGGTTTAATACATTTTTGCGAGACTCAACACTGCCTCTTTTCAAAAACATGGTGTCAGCAATCAGAGTTACCCAGCCCAAAATAGGCCAGTACTTAATTTCACTTTTGGCTACAAAGCCGGCTAACATCAAGGAATGAATGATAGGAATGTCTAGCCATGAAACATGGTTGGCAACCAATAAAACTGGAGATTTGGGCTTTTCGCCATACACATAAACTTTGATCCCACAAATAAAGCAGACCAAACGAGACCAATAAATTAAAATAAACTCACTGGTTTTGTGATTGCGAAACAATTTAGCCAATAATACGCTTAAAGTAACAAATGACAACACAAAAACCAAAGCCAGCAGAAAGGCAATGATTCGCAATGAAAAGCGCATTGTTTGGAAAATCGTTTTCAAAAGTGTTGGTTACCAGGAAATAGACAAGCCGAACATTATAGAAGAAATGATGATTATTTGCATTCTAGAAGATTGTTTTTACTTAATCGGTGGTTGAAAATCTACAGTTCCATCAATTCCCGCGGAAAATGAGTCAAACGGTTTAAGCCATCGTCAGATAAATAGACGTCATCTTCGATTCTCACGCCACCCCAGCCAGGGATATAGATACCCGGTTCAATGGTAAAGACACAGTTTTTCTTGATGGTTAAATGGCAACCTTGGCCGATAAATGGAAATTCATGTAAGTCCATGCCAACACCATGGCCTAACCCTTCGCCTTGGTATGGTGCATATTGAGATTGGTTTAATATGTGTTGTGATTGTTGAAATAAGAGCTCGCCAACCACTTCTGTATTGTTGCCGGGTTTAAAAACATCCATAGCGGCTTGTTGGGCATCGTAGACGGTTTGGTAAATTTCTTTTTGTTTGGCGTTGGCTTGACCTAAAACAAAGGTTCTGGTCATGTCAGAATGATAACCGTTGATCACTGCGCCAAAGTCTACCAGTAGCAAATCACCTTCTGTCAATGCTTTGTCGCCTGGAATGCCGTGGGGTAAAGCGCTGCGCTCACCGGCTAACATGATGGTCGAAAACGAGGGTTCTTCAGAACCCAGTAAAGCCATCTGATATTCGAGTTCAATTGCCAATTCTCGTTCTGTCACTCCAGGTTTGATCACAGTTAACAGTTCGGTTAAAGCCTGGTCGGCTATCAGTGCAGCTAATTGTATCGATTGAATTTCACTTTCGTCTTTGACGTAACGCAAATCCTCTATCCATCGAGAGCAGGCTACACATGATATTTGAGACCAGTGCTGTTCCATGTCAGTCCAGATACTGTGACTGATGTGGTCGGCTTCAAATGCCAATTTAGCGACGGCATGTTTTTCTAATAATTCTTGAATCAATGCAGCTAAACTTTGATTGACTCGATCACGGCAAATGACTTTGAATGTTGAACATTGGTCTTTGGCCTGTTCAAAGTAGCGGTAATCTGTCAACAAATACGCTTGGTCTGCAAAGACCAAGGCCGTGGCAGCGTGTCCGGTAAATCCGCTCAAGTAGGTGATGTTGTGTGCATTAAAAATCAATAAGGCGTCGATTTGTTCGGCTTTTAGTCTTTGGGTAATTTGATTGAATCGAGTCATGTTGTTTAGAGTGCATTTATAGAAATTTGATTGTACAAGTAAATTTGGGCTCACTATAATGTTTTTTTTATCTCGTATCAGGTGAGGACATGACCATTGGAGTAGGTGGCAGCGATGCACAAACCGAATTAAGTAAACTCAAAAACATGGCTAAAAACGTGCAGCCTATTCAGTTAGCAGAATTTCAGCAGCGGATAAAACAAGCCATGACTCAAATGGTTAAGTTGGGATGGGATGCCATGTACATTCATGCTGGTACCAATTTAAGTTATTTTACTGGCACCCATTGGTATCCAAGTGAACGTATGGTGGGTGCTTTGTTAACTGCTGAAGGGGCGTTGGAATACATTGCGCCGCATTTTGAAATAGGCACCCTGAAAGGTTTTATGCAAGTCAAAGGTTTGGTGAATGGTTGGCAGGAGCATGAAAGTCCTTACCAAGTGCTTCAGCAATGTTGCAAAAAGCATGCTATTAAAACCCTGGGGCTGGATGAAACACTGCCGTTTTTTATGTATGATGCCTTGCGAATAGTTGGCCCAGAAGTTGATTTTAGAAATGGGCAATTGGTCAGTCAATATTGTCGCAGTCGTAAATCTGCAGATGAAATCAGCTTGTTGCAAACAGCTAAAGACATGACTTTAGAAGTGCACAAAGCCGCCGCCAAAATTTTGCGAGAGGGAATAACTACCCAAGAAGTGACCACATTTATTCACCAAGCCCATCAGGCGGTGGGTGCACCCAAAGGTTCGTATTTCTGTATTGTGTTGTTTGGGGAAGACACGGCTTTTCCACATGGGGTTAAAACGCCAAAATCTTTGCAGCTCAATGAGATGGTCTTGATTGATACGGGTTGTGAAATTGAAAAATACAAATCAGACATCACTCGCAGCTATGTTTTTGGTGAAGCTTCAGCCAGGCACACAGAAATTTGGCAAGCTGAAAAAGCAGCGCAAGCTGCCGCTTTCAGTGCTGCTCAACTAGGTCAAGCCTGTGAAGTAGCGGATATCGCCGCCCGCGGTTATTTGGCTACACAAGGTTTTGGTCCTGATTATCAGACGCCTGGGTTACCGCATCGAACCGGTCACGGTATTGGTATGGACATTCATGAAGGGCCTTATTTGGTTCGGGGTGATAAAACCCCGTTGGCTGTTGGGATGTGTTTTAGCAATGAACCGATGTTATGCGTGCCAGGAGAGTTTGGTGTGCGCTTAGAAGATCATTTTTATATGACAGTGGAAGGTCCAAAATGGTTTACTGAGCCATCACTTTCAATTGATGACCCTTTTGGTCAAGCTGCTTGAATTAGGCGTGATGGTGCTTAATTTGCAATCTTTTTAGGACTTTGTTGTTTGAATAAAAATTCAAAGCCAGCATACGCAGCCAGGTGTAATGTGTCACCATGATCAAGTTGTTCAAAATACTGAAATTGAAGCTTTTTATTTGGCTGTTGTTTTAATTTTTCATGCAGCGCGTTGGCAGCACCTTCCATTGTTTTTCCTTCTTTGCCGACGCCTATGAAAATGGACTTGTTGTTGAGGTTCAATTCAGTTTTGCTGTTTAATAATGAACCATCGTCCCACCACAAGCTCGGACTAACGATCAGGTAATTATCAAACATTTCTGAATGATTGAATAAAATTTCAGTGGCCAATAAGCCGCCGAGAGATTGGCCGATGATGGTTTTCTGGTTGGTGGTGCGGTATTTTAAATCAACCATTGGCTGTAATTCACCTTTAATAAACTGAATAAACTTTTTAGAACCGCCGGTGGTTGGGAATTCTTTTTGGTCTTGTTTGTTGTTACTTGGATAGGTCATGTCGTGCTTTCGATCAGCATTGGCAATCCCAACAACAATTGATTCAGGCAGCATATTAATCCAGGAAAAAGAACCAAATTGAACCAAGCCAGCTATATGAATAAAGTCTTCATCCGATGAGCCATCTAATAAGTAGATAACAGGGTATTTTTTATTTGAATCAAGCTGGTAGCTTTGGGGTAAATAGACATTGATACTTCTTTTTTGATCCAGTACCGATGAATGCCAGTGGATACTTTCACCGATTGAAAACGGTGCCGTTTCGAATTTTGGCTGAATTTCCTCAGCTTGGCAGTAAGCCCAAAAACAAAGGCTGCAAAATAAAAATATGATGGTGGTATTAAATTTCTTCATGGTCAAAAGAGGCTGAATAGGTTGTTTGGATAATACATGAATACAATCACATAAATCAACGTCTGGGCATAACTCTGTTAAAATATCAATCTTTTGACTGTCCAACGATGAAAATTCATATTCTTGGTATTTGTGGCACTTTTATGGGTGGTATTGCTGCCATAGCCCGACAATTGGGGCATCAGGTTGCTGGTTCTGACCAAAACGTATACCCACCAATGAGTGATCAATTGGCACAACTGGGGATTGAAATTCATTCAGGCTATGATGCTGAACCGATCCAAGTGAGTGGTTTAGATCAGGTTATTGTCGGCAACGTCATGACACGCGGCATGCCAGCAGTTGAACATTTATTAGAATCTCCGCTGTCTTATGTTTCAGGTCCTGGATGGCTGGGTGAACAAGTGTTGCGGCATAAACAGGTTTTTGCTGTTGCAGGGACCCATGGTAAAACCACCACTTCATCGATGTTGGCTTGGATTTTAGAAGATAATGGGGTCAATCCTGGTTTTTTGATTGGTGGTGTATGTCACCATTTTCCGCAGTCTGCTCGGGTGACTGATGCCGATGCCTTTGTGATTGAAGCCGATGAATATGATTCGGCTTTTTTTGATAAGCGGTCAAAATTTGTGCATTACCACAGTGATGTGGTTATTTTGAATAATTTAGAATTTGATCATGCTGATATTTTCAAAGATTTAGATGCGATTAAAGCACAGTTTCATCATCTGGTAAGAACCATTCCACAGCATGGAAAAATTATTGTTAATGGTGATGATGAACATTTAAAACATGTGTTGACTATGGGTTGTTGGACGCCAGTGATTTCTTTTGGTAGTAACAGTCAATCAGATTATTGGGTTGAAACCAATCCAACCAACGCCAGACAATTCAGTCTTAATGACAGCTCCGGTCAATTGGCAGAAATAGAATGGGCCATCACTGGCCAGCACAATCAATTGAACGCTTTGGCTGCTATATTGGCTGCTAAACAGGCAGGTGTTTCATTCGAAAATGCAGCACAATCCATGACCAAATTTCAAAATGTTAAACGCCGCATGGAGCTGATTGGGGATGCCCGTGGTGTCCATATTTATGATGATTTTGCCCATCACCCAACCGCCATTGAGACCACGTTGGCTGGGCTCAAAGCCGTAAGTCAAGGCCGAACCATTGCTGTTCTTGAACCACGCAGTAATTCGATGCGTGCAGGGGTTCATGCACAAGCTTTACCCGCCGCATTGTCAGGCTGTGATCAAGCTTATGTGATGATTTACCCAGAGATGGACTGGGATGAAGAGATCAAATCGAAGCTGGCCGATCAATGTGTTGTTTTGGATTCGGTCGAATCATTACTTGAATTGCTGAAAACTGACTTACAAAGCGATGACCAAGTGGTGTTCATGAGCAATGGTAGTTTTGATAATGCGCCGCGTAAGTTGTTGGCACTGTTGGGTGGCTAAGCGCAGACAGCTTTCAGGGCATCGAAGAAGTTTCGGCGGTTCAAATAATTGGGTAAATTCAATTAATTACCTACCCAACATCAAAGGTGTGGCTTTAAATATATGGCCACAAAAAAACCCAGCAGATGGCTGGGTTAAGTTAGATGCTTGAGTTTTTTTATTAGAAATTTGGTTTTTCTTCGGCTTCTTCAAAGTTTTTAATTGAGTCAAGGATTTCTTGTTTGGCTTCTTCTACACCACCCCAGCCATCAGTTTTAACCCATTTGCCTTTTTCCAAGTCTTTGTAGTGCTCAAAGAAATGTGCGATTTTATCTAATGTTTCTGAGTTGATGTCACGAACATCAGCAACGTGGCGGTATAAGCCACTGACTTTTGAAACAGGAACAGCAATGATTTTTGCATCTTCACCGCCTTCGTCAGTCATCTTGAGAACGCCAACCGGGCGACATTTGATGATTGAACCAGGTAACAAAGGAATTGGCATGATGACACAAACATCAACTGGATCGCCATCACCGCATAAAGTGTGAGGTACAAAGCCGTAGTTACAAGGGTAAACCATGGCAGTATTTAAAACACGATCGACCATGATTAGACCAGAATCTTTATCAACTTCATATTTAACAGCTTCGCCGTTACGTGGAATTTCAATCAATACATTGATGTCATGAGGGGCATCAGAACCTACTGGAATGTGTTTTAAAGACATGTTTTATCCTTTACGGTGTTCAAAAGCCGCGTATTATAACGGTCTGAGTGGATATGTACATGTTTTTTGCTTGATATTTCATGGATCAATTGAAGGTCCGTGATTTGCTATGCAAGGAATTGAATGGTCGTCAGTCAGTTGTTAACGTTTTAGGGTGGTTAAATTTGTTATTTAATTTTTGTCGCCGCTTAACAGAACTGGTTTTAAAAGAAGAGGCTAAAACAGTCAGATTGTGGGTTGTTTGTTATGCCATTTTGATGGTTTTGATGGGGCTAAAATAGTACAATAGCAACTAACAAGTACAATTACTTATTGACCCACCAGGAGCACTCAGATGTTCGAGTTATTTGATGCGGTTTTGGCCGCTAGATTGCAATTTGCATTTACCATTGCTTTTCACATTATTTTCCCTGCGTTGTCCATCGGATTGGCCTCATATTTGATGGTGCTTCAAGGCGCTTGGTTAAAGACTGGTAGAGACATCTATCGCAGGGCTTGGCGTTATTGGGTCAAAATATTCGCTGTTATATTTGGCATGGGTGTGGTTTCTGGTATCGTCATGAGTTATCAGATCGGCACCAACTGGAGTGTCTTTTCTGATAAAACTGGACCAATTCTGGGTCCTTTGATGGGATATGAAGTATTGACCGCTTTCTTTTTGGAAGCCGGGTTTTTGGGGGTGATGCTGTTTGGCTCAAATCGTGTAGGACGTAGGCTGCATTTCTTTGCCACAGTGATGGTTGCCTTGGGCACCATGATATCTGGTTTTTGGATTTTATCAGTTAATTCTTGGATGCAAACACCCGCCGGTTATGCAATCAATGAAGTGGGACAGTTCATCGCCACTGATTGGTGGCAAGTGGTCTTTAATCCATCGTTTCCCTATCGCTTTGTACACATGATGCTGGCCGCCTTTTTAACCACGGCGTTTTTGGTTGGTGGCGTTTCGGCATGGCATTTACTTAAAGATAAAACCAATTCAGCAGCCAAGTTGATGTTTTCAATGTCAATGTGGATGGCTTTATTGGTGGCCCCGCTTCAAATCATTGCTGGTGACTTTCATGGTCTGAATACATTGAAGCATCAGCCGATGAAGATAGCGGCCATGGAGGGGCATTTTGAGAGCCAGAACGGCGCGCCCTTAATCTTATTTGGTTGGCCGGATGTTGAGCGCAAGGAAGTGCATGGGAAAATAGCCATTCCGAAACTTGGCAGTTTGATTTTAACCCATGATTCAGCAGGCTATATTCAAGGCTTGGATGCTTTCCCTGAAGCAGATTGGCCGAATGTGGCCTTGGTATTTTGGTCATTCAGAATCATGGTAGCCATTGGTTTTGCGATGGTTGCTGTGGGACTCTGGGCGGTTTTTATGCGGCTCAGAAAAAAATTATATGAGGCCAAATGGCTACAGCGCATGGCAGTATTGATGGCACCCAGTGGAACCATTGCTATTTTGGCTGGCTGGATTACCACCGAAGTAGGGAGGCAGCCTTATACGGTTTATGGTTTGCTCAGAACAATAGATTCAGCATCTCCCTTGGATGCGCCTGCAGTGAATGCCTCTTTATTGGCTTTTGTATTGGTCTATTTTGTGGTTTTTGGCACGGGTATTTATTACTTGGTCAAACTGTTCAAGCGCACACCAAGCTTGAATGAGCGTGACATTAAGACTGGGCAACCCAGAAGAGCTGCTGGTATCACGCCTATTCAGGGTTTAAGCGATGAAATCAATGATGACAGTGAAGGCGTTGATGATTCACATACTCAGGAGGATAAATAATATGGATTATGTATTAATTTGGGCCGGTTTAATGGCTTTTGCAGTGTTCGCGTATGTGGTGTTGGATGGCTTTGATTTAGGTATTGGACTGTTGTTTCCATTTATACATCAGCCTGATGATAAATCCAATGCAATGAATTCAATTGCACCTTTTTGGGATGGCAATGAAACTTGGTTGGTCTTGGGTGGTGGAGGCTTGTATGCCACTTTCCCATTGGCATTCGCCATTATCATGCCGGCTTTATATGTGCCCATGATTGTTATGTTATTGGCATTGATTTTTCGTGGTGTGGCCTTTGAGTTCAGGTGGCGTGCTGAAACCGAGGCAGGTATAAAGCGTTGGGACTTTGGTTTTACTATGGGTTCGTTTTTTGCCGCCTTTGCACAGGGGATTGCTTTAGGTGCTTTGGTACAAGGCATTGAAGTGGCCGACCGTGCGTATGTTGGTGGTTGGTGGGATTGGTTGACACCTTTTAGTTTGGTGACAGGTTTGGCGGTGGTGATTGGGTATGCCTTATTGGGAGCCTGTTGGCTGATTTATAAAACGGAAAATCATTTGCAACAATTTTGCCAAAGAGCGGCTTGGAAACTGACTTGGGCATTGGGTGTAATGATTGCAACGGTCAGTATTTGGATGTTGTTTAAACAAGACCCTTATATCAAAAGATGGTTTGATTATCCCAATTATTTATATTTATCCCCCGTTCCAATTTTAGTGGCTGTGTTGGGTATATATTTGTTGCGGGCGTTACGTAAAGAACAAGAGCTTGCCCCGTTTTTATCCGTGATTGGTTTGTTTGCACTGAGTTATTTTGGCCTTTGTATCAGTTTTTATCCAAATATCGTGCCACCAGATGTCACCATCTGGCAAGCGGCTTCTCCAGAGTCCAGTTTGAAGTTTTTATTGGTGGGTTCAGCCGTTTTAATTCCAATGATTATTGTATACACGGCATATTCATACTGGGTATTTCGTGGCAAGGTTAATTCAGAAGACCAGTACCATTGAGGTTAAGCCATGAATAATAAACTCAAACAGTGGGTGTGGTTTTTGGGACTTTGGTGTGGTGGATTCTTGTTTTTATTGTTGGTGAGTTTATTGATCAGAGCAGCTTTAAACTGAGCAGATTATTAAATAGAGGGTAGCTTTGGCTCTTTTCTCTATTGAGACCGATCAAAACCACGAAAGCTGATGGCTTCAGCCAGATGATTTTGTTCAACCGCTTCACTGCCCGCTAAATCTGCAATGGTGCGGCTGACTTTGATGATGCGGTGATAAGCCCGTGCGGAAAGTCTTAATTGATCCACTACTTGTTCCAGAAAATCCAACAAAGGTTCAGTCAATGGGATGAATTGGTCTATTTCCTTGCCCTGCAATTGGGCATTACTTTTGCCTTTATTTCTCATCAATTGGATTTCTCGGCTTCGGCTGACTTGTTGTTTGATGGTATGGCTGTTGGTGATGTTTTTACTGGGTTGTCGCAGGGTTTTGTGTGGAATTCTCGGTACCTCTACTTGTAAATCAATGCGGTCTAACAAAGGCCCAGAGATGCGATTGCGGTAATTTTGAATTTGTCCGACTGAACATTCACACGTCCGATCAGGGTCGCCAAAATAACCACATGGGCAAGGATTCAAACTGGCCACCAATTGAAATTTTGCAGGAAATTCAGCAGTTCTTGCAGCCCTGGATATGACTATTTTTCCTGACTCTAAAGGTTCTCGCAAGACCTCTAAAACATGGCGTGAAAACTCGGGTAATTCATCCAAAAATAAAATGCCATTTTGCGCCAATGAAATTTCTCCAGGCATCGGATTCGAGCCACCGCCAACCAAAGCAGGTGCAGAGGCTGTGTGGTGTGGCGCTCTGAAAGGTGGTTGGCTCCAACATGCCGGATCAAATCCATGGGCGCTGATCGATGCCACCGAAGCGGTTTCCAAAGCTTCGGCTTCAGTTAAATCAGGCAATATGCCGGGTAATCGACTGGCCAACATGGTTTTTCCTGTCCCAGGTGGTCCGTAAAACAACAAATTGTGTTTACCACTGGCGGCAATAATCAATGCACGTTTGGCATGCTCCTGTCCTTTGACATCGGCTAAATCAGGACATTTGTTGTTAAAGTTCAAGCCCTTAACTACAGCGCGAGGCAGTT